>JACCDY011437782.1_pt1 | contig 18540 bp, 17 predicted proteins | sample 7446391 | NCBI WGS metagenome assembly JACCDY01 (sample SAMN15323451, study PRJNA562643) | freshwater metagenome | isolation source: river surface water | place: USA:Blue River Watershed | collected 2017-08-18
AAAATAAAATTGAAAACAAACAAGAAAATAAAATTGAAAACAAACAAGAAAATAAAATTGAAAACAAACAAGAAAAAAATATTAGAAATAATCATGAAATTATAATTGAAAATAATTTGATTGATATAAAAGAAAATTATAAAAATAATAATAATGATATTAAATTGTATATAGTAGATAGTAATTTACCGATAACAAAAACAAATAATAGTTGTGCAGTAATATTGTTTCATAAAAATATTAGAAATATTTATAAACAAGATTGGATAGATAAATGTGTATTATCAGTATTATCTCAGACCATAACAAATTATGATATATTAGAAATAAATTATGGAGGAGAAGAATATTCTGTTTTTGAAAAGTTTACAGAAAAAATTAATAACACTACAAATCATTATTTTTTTAGCAACAAATTGGATACACATACAGAAGCAATGGTATTTTTATTAAATTATGGGTTTGATATTAAAAATTATGATATAATATTTAATACTAATTTAGATGATTACTATAGTTTCAATAGATTTGAAAAACAAATCGAATGTATAAATTCGGGATTCGACATGTGTTCTAGTATGTGGCATTATATAGAATCGAAAACGGAGAATTTAGAAATAATTGGAAGAACATTTATACCAAATGATTTTTCTCTTAATACTATTGAGGGTACAAATTATATTGATATGTCAAGTATAAAAAGACAATTAAATTTAAATAATAATGTTATAAATCATTCTGGTGTATGTTTTAGTAAAACATTTTGGTCAAAATATGATAATTATAATAATTTATTAAGATATCGAGACGACAAACCTTTTGAAGATATGAGTTTGTGGAAACGTGCATTGAATTCACCTGATATTAAAATAACAATAATAAATGAAGATTTAATTACATATAGATTACATGGTAATCAAATTGGAAGTAATAAAGAAAAAATTAATGACCAGATGGATGGTGGATTTAAAAAATCAGAAAGTTTAGATATTAAAAGAATTGGTATTTTTAATGTAGCAACTGGAAATTATATTCAATATATAGATAAATTAGTAGGTGTTATCCAAAAAAACTTTTTACCTGAATATAAAAAAGTATATTTGGTATCAACAGATCAAGTAGAATTAGCTACTGAAATATATTCAAAACATAATGTTGAATTTTACATAAATCCAATACATAAAAAAGGCTTTCCACTAGATACGCTTTACCGATATAAATATTTGTTAAATTTTTATCCAAAGGTTGAAACGATTTGTGATGTAATATATTATTTTGATGCTGACATGGATATTTGGGATTTAGTAGATTCTACAGTATTACCTACTAAAGAACAACCGTTGATAGGAACATTACATCCAGGTTATTATAAAAAAAATAAAAATGGTACACCTGAAACTAATCCTAAATCAACCGCGTATATTGAACAATCCAGATACATTAATAAATATATAGCTGGTGGTTTTAATGGTGGAATAACTCATTATTTTATAAAAATGGCTCAACATATACAAACAAATATTGATATCGATAAATCAAAAGATTTTATTGCAGTTTGGCATGATGAATCGCATTTAAATAAATATCATATTTACAATAATAAGATGTTTAAAATTTTAAATCCGGATTATTGTTATCCAGAAGGATTTCATGAAAAAATAGACTGTAAGCCAATTATTATAGCGCTTCTAAAAGATCATAACAAAGTAAGAAATTTATTCACAAAAAAGAAGGTAATAATTAATATGATGGGTGGGTTAGGTAATTTATTATATCAAGTTGCATTTGGTTTGGCTATTAGTAAAAAATTTGATATGGAATTATTTGTAAAAGATAAACAAACTATAGGAGATACATTAAGAGGTAGTTCATATAATTATCATTTACTTGATAATATACCTAAAACGAAAGTAAATGTAAAACAAATAATATATGAAAGAAAAAATTTTACCATTGAAAAAATAAATTCAGAAGTTGATGTTGAATATGAAGGATATTTTCAAAATGTTAATTTTTTTAAACCATATTTTAAAGAATTAATTGGATTATTAGATTTTAAAATTGATAATATTATTAAAAAAATATATGATAAAATATTAAATAAATATCAAAATAAAATACTTGTTAGTATACATATAAGAGGTACTGATTTTATTACAAATTCACATTATTTTACAATATTAGATGAAAAATATTATAGTTCATGTATAAATAAAATTAATAATAGTAATAATAGTAATTGCATTTATTGTGTTTTTACAGATGATATTTCTCATAGCACAAATATATTAAATAAGATGGGAATCAATTCTAATTCATATGTATTTATTAAAAAATTAATTGATGAATATTTGGAACAAGAATATAAATATTTGTTAAATAATAATTCAGAATTAGAATTATTATTAATGAGTAAATTTAAAATTATGATATGTGCGAATTCTACTTTTTCAATGTGGGGTAGTTATTTATCAAATGCTGAACAAATATATATTCCATCTAAATGGTTTGAAAAAACTTATTTTAATCATGGAAATATATTTGATATAAATAATTTCATATTAAACGATAATTATGTAGTGATACAAAATTAATTATTTTCCAAGTGTTTAAAAAAAGTTAATATTGTATTTATTCTGTGTAAATAAGTATGTTTATTTTTTATCATTTTCATTAACTCAATAACATTGTTATGTGTCTCTTGATTATAATTTTTTTCAAATTCTAATTGTGAATCAAGTAGTTGAATAATATCATCACGATAAATTATTTTTTGTTTAAAAAAATCATAAACTAGTTTATGATTTGTAAAACCCATTCTACCATATGATATATTTTTAAATATTCTACAAGGTATGTACTTTATATCTAACTGTTGTTGACATTGAATTACTGGACATAATAGTGAAGATTGAATTGTTTTCATATTTTCTTCCACAGAGACATTATTTTGAAAACCACCCTTATTATAATATAATATATTATTAGAATTGCAGTATTCTTGTGCTACATCCCAAGGATAAAGCGGTTGACCAATAAAACCTAATTTAGTTTCATAATTAAAAGATTTATTTTGAAATTTGTTATTTAGTAAATTAATATTTTCATCTATTTGTTCTGGTAATAAATCAGTTCCCCATAATATAAATAGTGAATTTTTATAATAAAATATAAAATCTTCATCAAAATTTTTAATATGATTCAATTCTATTGGATATCCAGTTCTTGCTTCAATTGTTGATACAAAGTCTCTGTTGGTAATAAATAAAAATATTTTTCTTGTGTAATCTATTGATTGGTATTTTTTATAATTACAAAAATGAAGCACATAATAACAATCATTTCTAATAGGAATTTTATTATCAACTTGACCTTCAGTTATAAATAAACTATTTGAAAAATCATATTGACTAACATCATCAAAATCATCAAACCATTCCACATTATAACCTAATTTTTTAAAACCAATTACAAATGCATTATGAATATAACTATGGGTATGTGAATGTAACTTATGTCCCCATATAACAATTTTGTTTATATTAATCATTTTAATATATATTATATAATTATAATAAAAATTTTTAAATTTAAGTATGGAATTACAAGAAAAAATAGATTTATATGTAATCAACTTGGAAGAAAGAAAAGATAGATGGGAAGATATAATAAAAACCTATAATCAAAAATATTTTAATTTAATTAGAGTTAATGCAATTAAAGATAGAAAAGGCTGGATAGGATGTTTAAAATCTCATTTGGAATGTGTTAGAATAGCCAAAGAGAAAAATTTGTCTAACATTATGGTAATAGAGGATGATTGTATCCCAATGGAAAATCAAGAATTATTTGTTAAACGAATATTCAAAATAAAAAAATATTTAGATTCAAATACTGACTGGGAAATATATTTGGGTGGAACAGTTAGTGCAATACCATTTAGTTATGGAAATAAAATAATTTATGAGGACGAAACATTTGTAAAATCAAATAAAGCATATGCAACTCATATGATTTGTTATAATGAAAAAGTGTATGATTTTTTTTTAACAGCTGATAAAAGATTTCCAATAGATGAAGTTTGGCATGGAAAAATTAAAGCATTGATATCAGTGCCATTTTTAGTTAAACAAAAACCAGGTTATTCAGATATAGTAAAAGATAATAAAAGTGATGAAAAAAGAATAAATGAAGCAAATACTATATTTATTAATTATATAAAAAATAATTAGTATTTAGTCATTATAACTCTTTGTCAAAATATCTAAATATAATATTAATTCTATTTAGATAAGTATGATTATCTCTAATATTTTCCATAAGTGGAATTAATATAGATTTTTTGTATTCCAGATCTTTATTTTCAAATTCTATACCCAAATCCATTAGTTTATGTATATTTTCGTGGTAAAATATTTTATTATCAAATAATTTAGAAACAGTTTTGTTATTAGTCAAACCCATTTTTCCATAAGAAATATTTTTAAAAATTCTACAAGGAATATATCCATTAGTAACTTGCCATTCATTTTGAACAGCTGGTGCAACTATAGAAGATTGGATCAGTTGCATATTTTCTTCACAACTAATATTGTTATTAGAAAAACCTCCAATTTGTCTATATTGAATTTTATGGTTAGAACAATATTTAACAACTTCATCCCAAGGATAAATTGGCATACCGACTAGATAAACTTTTTTTTCATTTAAATTTAAAATATTATCTAAATTTTGAATATTGATGTCTATTTCATTAGGAAGTAAATCTGTTGCCCAAGGTATAAAAATACAATCAGATAAAGAATAACATCCAATAGTATTGGTAATTGGTTGTGCATTATGTTTATGTACATCTAGAGTAAATACTTGAAGACCAAGTATTTTATTGGAATCAAGTGATTTATATTTATTAAAATTACAATTATGTAATACATAATATGATGTTTGATTAATAGGAATATTATTATCAACTTGTCCTTCAGTTATAAAAAGAGTATTATCAAAATTAATATCGGATATGATATCAGAATTATCTAACCAATATGTTTGATAACCTAAATATTTAAAAGCTTTGGCAAATCCATAATGAATATAACTATGAGTGTGTGAATGAAGTTTATGACCCCAAATAACGACTTGTCTAATTTGATTTTTAATTGACATAATATTTAATTTATTTATAATATAAAAATATTAAAATAACTTAGTATTTAAAATATTAATAATTTGTATATATGAATAAAAGTATTAAAGAAATTATTAAAGAAATTGATAATGAAATTGATTTAGCTAAAAACATAAATATTTTAGAAAAAAATTATATGATTTATATAGTTCATTATTATAAATTATTTGAAAGAAAAAATAATTTAATAGAACAGTTTAAAGCAAATAATATAAATTCTGAACAATATGAATTTTTAATTGAATATAAAAGAGATAATATCATAGAAAAAGATATGTCAATGTTTGATTTAAATAAAGTATCAATTGGAAGTGTAGCAATTACTTTAAGCCATATATTAGCTTATATAAAATTAATACAAAGTAAAAAGGATTTTTGTTTAGTTTTTGAAGATGATGTAATATTTGATAATAACTTTAAAAATAACTTGGATAATTATATAAATCAGTTACCTGATGATTGGGAAATGTTATTTATAGGAGATGGATGTAATTTACATATAGATAGTAATATAATAAATAATTCTGATAAAAATATATTTTTAAAATCACATTATGAACCAATAATTTATGGAAATGCTGGTGCAACAAGATGTGTAGATTCCTATTTAATAAATAGAAAATGTGCCAGTAAAATATTAAAAGAAATTATAAATTTAAATTCAAAAATTGATTTAAATATAGATCTATGGTTAAATATTATATTAAGAAAATTAGATATAAAAGTATATTGGGCTGAACCTACTATTGTTACTCAAGGAACTCAAAATGGTAAATATAATACTTCACATTAAAACAATTTAAAAAAACAATATTATATTATTATTATAAATATTTATGAATACAAAATTACTTACTGTATACGAATCACAATTTAAAAAAATTAGATTAGGTAAAGATTATGACGGAGGCTATATCATATGTGATATTCCAAATATTAAATATGATTGTTTATTAGCTGGTGGAATTGAAAATGACTTATCTTTTGAAGAAGATTTTTGTAAAAAATATGAGAACACAATATGTTTAGCTTATGATGGTACGATTGGTAGTATAAATACAGAAGAGAAAAACATTATTTTTATCAAAAAAAATATTGGCTATGATGAAAATGATAATGTAACTAATTTACATAATGAAATTAATAAATATGAAAATATTCTAGTTAAAATGGATATTGAAGGTGGTGAAATACCGTGGATTTTAAGTCTAGATGATTCACAACTAAATAAATTTGCACAAATTGTAATGGAATTCCATCATCCATTTTCTCCAATTGAATCGGAAGTTTTTAGAAAAATTAATAGAACTCATTTATTAATTCACTTTCATGCAAATAATGCTTGTGGGACAAGATCTGTTGATGGTTGTGTAGTACCAAATGTATTTGAATGGACATATGTAAATAAAAAATACTTGTCAGAACCATATATTTTAAATAAAGAAAAACTTCCCACAAGTATTGATATGCAAAATGTATTGACACACGATGATATATTTTTAAATCATCCTCCTTTTGTTAATTAATAATTTTATCTAATGATTTAATCTAATGATTTAATCTAATAATTTTATCTATTAATTTTATCTAATCATATTACAAATAAAATTAATTTTTTCATATTTTAAATTATAATATTTTAATAATTTAAATCCGACTGTTTCTGGGTGAAATATATTTGTATTATTTAAAGTTAAATATTTAATAATTTGTATTTTAGATAATATTTTGTCAATATTTGTACGATTACACATACAAAATGAACATTGATAACCGCCTTCTCCATATATATCATAACATGGATCAACTGGTACAAAAATATAATCATCTTTAGTCATAAAATAATCATAATAATTATATAAATTATCGTTATAAAATATATGATCTGGTCTCATTGTTATAATTATATCAAAATTAATTTTTTTTATTTGTTCATAATCAATAATTGTTTGTAAAGAATTATTCTTAATTGTTAAATATTTAATATAATTTTCGATTCCGTTGACTTGACTAGAATCCATACCATAATTTTGTATTAAATCAATATGATTATTCATATCTGGTAAGTCATATTTTTTAATAAAAGAATTTGGAAAGATTTTTTTAAAATCTTCAGTATTTTCACTAGACCATGTTGAATATAAAATATGAAAATTATTTTTATTATCATAAACTTTTTCATAAAAATTGTTTTCGATTATTTTTAAACCTCTAGGTTGACCATAATAATTAATGCATATATTCATGATAGTATTATAAGTATATAATATTATATTATTTAAAATAATAATAATATTTATGAATTATAATGAATTATACAATTAGAGAAACATGTATTTTTTGCGATTCTAAACTTTATGAATCTTATTTTAATAATGATTATAAAATTAATATTTGTCAATATGCAGTTGATATTGATAATGACGAATGTATTAATATTCCATATAATATATGTATATGTAATAAATGTAAAACTATTCAAAACAAATATTTAGGTGATATTAAAAAAATTTATGAAACGAATCACGGAGACGGTACAGCACCAATTGTTAATAAATTACATTCTCATGTTTGTAATTTACTACTTAAAAATAATAATATAAAAAATATAATAGAAATTGGAAGTTCTTGTGGTATACTTTCTGACTTGGTAATTAACAATAATAAAAATATAGAATATAATATAATTGAACCAACATTTATTGGAAATCCAAATGGTAAAATTATTTATAATAATTTTTATGAAAATATAGATGATTCAAAAATTAATGCAAATACTATAATTTTATCACATGTATTTGAACATTTTTATGAACCAAGAAAAATTTTAGACAAAATTTCACTTAATGAAAATATTGAGTTTTTTTATTTAATAAATCCAGATTTAGAATATTGTATTACAGATGATGTCTATCATTTATTTAATACTGAACACACTTATTATGTAGATAATAATTTTATAATTAATTTGTTTAGATTATATGGATTTGAATTAATGGAATTAGAAAATTTTAATAATCACTCAACTATTTTTATTTTTAATAAAAATAAAAATTTGATTAATATAGAAAAAAATATTAATTTTGAAAATAAAATTATACCAATTGATAGATTTTTTAAAAATATTTTTACAAGAGTAAATGAAGCTAATCGAATTATTAATGAACAAAATCATAAAAATATTTATATATGGCCAGCATCAATACACTTTTCATATTTAAATATTTTTGGATTATCAAATAATATTATTGGTTTACTTGATAATTCAATATACAAAATCGGGAAAAAAATGTATGGAACAAATTTAGAAATTTATTCTTTTGATAATATTGTGGAACAAAATACAAAACATACCTTAATTATAATGATGGGACCAAAATTTCATGTAGAAATTATGGAAAAAATAAAAAATGCAGATAATATAGAATTTGTTTGGTTATAATTTTTTATTTTATATTATATATTTATCTTTAGGTCTTGACGGTATTTTTACACATAATATTTTACAATCTTCTAAAAATATTGGACATGCAATTATATTTTTTTTTATTATAAAAATATGTCCTTGATTTATTTTTATGTTATTAATAATCATACTACCTTTTATTAATATATTAATTTCATCTGCTTCCATATGATAATGATATTTCCACATTTCATTTTTTTTATGGGTTAACAAAGCTATTTCATAATCCTTAGTTTTAATAATATTTGGTTCAAAATCACCTATTAACCATCCTCTAATATAGTTATTAATATCAATAGAATTAAGTATAATGTTTTCTTTTATAACAAGAAAATATGAATCCAAAATTATATTAATATTTTCATTTATAAATAAATATTTATCAGAATTAATTTTACCTTTTAAAAATATACATAATGTATTATTTTCATTATAAATTGTATCTTTATTTATCAAAGATATTGAAAAATAATCATTTTTAATATTTAAATTTTTATGATTTTCTATTTTTTCTATTATAATTGGACATTTTTTATTATAATAATTAAAATAGTCTTCAGGTTCTCCAACAGGATAAAATATTTCATTTACATTATCTATTAAATAAGTACCCACAGTATAACCAAGTTCTAACATCAATTTATATGTTAATGATAAATAAAATTCATTATTTGGAGCTCTAATATTTTTTTTGTACATTTCTTCATATGCTTTTATAAAATATGAACCCTTTTTGTAATAATGAACCCCTACTAGTGCTTCGTCAGATATAACAATTTTTTCAGTAAAATTATTAGGCATACCATATTCATCTTTTGAAACAAAACTATGTTTATCAATATCACCAATATTTAATTTGTAATTTGGTTTATATGTTAAAACACATCCATCATATTTTATACTTTGTTCTATAAAACTATTAAAATTCCAATCTAAAACTTGATCTGAATTTGAAATTATTAAAGGAACATCATTGTCTATTAAATTTTTAGCAAGATAAGCAGTTGAAGCTGGTCCTTCTGTTAAATAATCTATATAAATTATCTCGTGTAAATAATTATTATCATTACAAATTTTTATTAAATATTTTGATATTTTTTCAGTATCAAAACCTTCATATTTTCTCATAATAAATATAAATTTTGTTGAGAATTTAACAGCATTTAATGATAAAATTGCTTTTTCAATCATTTTGGTTAAATTTATATCTATAGGCAATAAATATTTATTTTCCGTAAATCCATATTTTGTAAATCTGGAACCTAAACCTGCCATTGGAATTATAATATTCATTTTTAATATATATTATATAAAAACATTTAAATAATTATTATTTTTTTATATATATAATGATTTTTGTAAATGAAATTGATTTGGAAAAAAATTTCATAGCAACTTATGAACTAGAAGGAAAAAATAGTTTAAGAGATGCTTGTTGGGAATTAGCAATAGGACAAAGTGTAGGTAATCCAAATGTTCGTAATCAATGGGAAACTGATGAATTATTTATTAAATATTCTGCTAAAATTATTGGTGATGAAAATGAATTATCAAAAGTTAAAAGAGGAATTGTAAAAATTGCTTTTCCTATTATTAATACTAATTGGAAAGAAGATGGTATTACTCAATTAATGGTTCAAGTAATGGGAGGACAATTAGATATCGATAATATACATTATTGTAGATTACTTAATATTGAATTTCCATCAGAAGTAAAACAATATTTTCTCGGTCCTAAATATGGAATTAAGGGAATTCGTGATTATATTGGAGTTAATGATCGTCCAATACTTGGAGGTATTGTTAAACCAAAAACAGGAATTTCTCCTGAAATTTTACTCGAAATGGTTAAAGAATTAGTCGAAGGTGGTGTTAATTTTATTAAAGAAGATGAAATATTATCAAATCCAGATTTTTGTCCTATTTCAGTTAGAGTTCCTATGGTTATGGATTATATAAAAAAATCTGGTAAAAAAGTTATTTATGCAGTATGTATAAATTCTGATTATCCATATGTAATTGATCGTGTCAAACAAGTATATGAATTAGGTGGTAATGCTGTTCATATTAATTTTTGGAATGGATTAGGTATATATAAATCTATTAGAGAACTTGATTTACCAATTTTTGTTCATTTTCAAAAATCTGGAGATAAAATTTTAACTGATATTAATCATAGATTTTCAATTGATTTTAAAGTAATCTGTAAATTAGCAGGCATGATGGGAGTTGATTTTATACATGCAGGTATGTGGGGTGGCTATAGTTCTACAAATGATGATGAATTAAACGGAATTTTAGATGTACTACATGAACATCAAGTTATACCAGCTTTAAGTTGTGGAATGCATCCTGGTATTGTTAATGCTATTAAAAAACGTTTTGGTATTGAATTTATGGCTAATACTGGTGGAGCTATTCATGGACATCCAAATGGTTCATTTAGTGGAGCCAGAGCTATGAGATCAGCAATTGATGAAAATTTTGAATGTGAACAATATCAAATTGCAATTAAAAAATGGGGTTTAATTGAATAATTAGTTTATTTTTTTATAAAAATTTATATATTTAAATATATAAATGAAATTAATAGCACACAGAGGGAATTTAAATGGTCCAAATAATCTTGAAGAAAATAAACCCGAATACATTATAAATTGTATTCGACAAGGTTTTGATTGTGAAATTGATGTTAGATTATTAGATAATATTTTATATTTAGGTCATGATAATCCCGATTATCAAATTGATAAAAATTTTTTATTAGAAAACAAAAATTTTTTATGGATTCATTGTAAAAATATTAATGCACTTAATTATTTAATAGATTTTAAGGAACTAAATATTTTTTGGCATCAAAATGATGATTATACATTGACATCAAAAAATTTTATATGGTCATACCCAAATAAAATTAATACTGAAAAATCAATATTATTATTACCAGAACTTGATAATTTTAATATTGATAAAAACTGTTATGGAATATGTACTGATTATATATATACAGTTAAAGAAAAATTAATAAATTCTAATTAAATTTAATTATTTAACAATCTTGTTCAACCATTTCTTCTAATAACTTTTCAATTGATGTTTTCGCTTTCCATCCTAAAATAGTATTCGCTTTTGTAGGATCACCTAGCAACAATTCAACCTCTGCTGGTCTAAAATATTTGGGGTCTACAAAAATCATTTCTTTACCTGTATTTTTATCATATCCAATTTCATTTACTCCTTCTCCTTTCCATTCAATTTCAAATCCTCTTAGTCCAAATGCTATTTTAATTAATTCTCTAATTGTATACATTTGACCTGTTGCTAATACAAAATCATCAGGATTTTCTTGTTGTAACATCATCCACATTCCTTCTACATAATCTTTTGAATTTCCAATATCTCGCTGTGAATCTAAATTACCCATTACTAAACGATCTGTTTCTCCCCTTAAAATCTTACCTAATCCTAGAGTTATTTTTCTTTCAACAAAATTATGTCCACGTCTAACTCCACCATGGTTAAATAGTATACCATTACAAGCATACATTCCATAAGCTTCTCTATAATTTTTAACTATCCAATATGCATATAATTTTGCAACTCCATAAGGACTTCTGGGATAAAATGGTGTGGTTTCTTTTTGAGGTACTTCTTGTACTTTACCATATAGTTCAGATGTTGAAGCTTGATAAAATCTTGTAATTGATTCAATTTTATTTGCTCTAATTGCTTCTAATAGTTTTAAAGTACCAAAAGCATCTGCATCTGCGGTATATTCAGGCATTTCGAATGATACTTTGACATGAGATTGTGCTGCTAAATTATACACTTCTAATCTGGTCATATTTGGATACTTTTCTTTAATATTGGCTAAACACATAAATAAACATGTTCCATCAGTTACATCTCCATAATGTAATTTTAAATCTGGATTTGAAAAAATATGCTCAATTCTTTGGGTATTTATTGTTGATGCGCGACGAATTAGTCCATGAACTTTATATCCTAGACTTAATAATAGTTCAGCTAAATATGAACCATCTTGACCAGTAATACCTGTAACAAATGCGACTTTTAAATGTATCATTTTATAATAATATTATTATAAAAATAAACTTTTAATCAAATATTTATTTTAATATTTTTTCCAAATCTAATTTGCTGCATAATTCTGTATCATAATATTCGGTATTTGAATTAGGATTATTAAATGTATTATGTAGCCCATGAATATTATGTTTCGGAAAATAAACTTTTGTTTGTGTAGTGGAAAAAAATGTTGATGACCAACATAATGTTGATAATGAACTTACCAATATTTCCGCATTTTTCATTATATGATAATCAGTTATTACATCATTGGATTCAATTACAATATTTTTATATAATTTAGAAAAATATTTCATATATTTTTTTTCAATTTCTTCAGTTGGTTTAGCTAAAACAAAACATATTTGTTCATCAGAATATTTGTCCAAAATATTTTTATAACATTCAGGATTTATTACCCATGATGCTTCCATATAGTCTTCTAATCTAATGTGTACAACTATTTTATATTTTTTAATATTATCATGCTCTAATAATTGTATTAAGTTATAAGATTCAAATTTTTCAGTTATTAATTTTTCTTCAGGATGAGTTTTAATATAATTGATAATTTCATTTTTATATTTGTGATATATCTTGTCATGTTGAAAATATCCCTCTAAACGAAAATCCCAATTTGGATCTAGATAGTAGTGTGTTCCTGAATTTATACAATTTGTTAAATCTCTAAAATTAGGATCTTTGAATGGTAATCCCTTATCAGAACTATAACCTGCAAATTCTGCCCCATATAATATATGTAGAATTATAAATGCATAATGTCTAAAAATTACATTTCCTAATCTACCTCCAAATATTCCATATACTTTCATTTATATAAAAATATTAATAACAATATTTTTAATTGATATTATTTATTAGAAATTTTTTTAAGATAAGATAAATAATCTTTCATGATTAAAAATTTTTGTGTCGGATCACCCGGTCCACCAGGAAAATGGTCAATTACTATATTATTAAAACATCCATAATCATGATTAGCTACACACGAACCTAATATTTTATTATCATATAATTTATATTTAAATGCATTATACACAATATATGGTTGATCAAAAAATGATTCGGGTCTTAATATCATATCTTCATTGATTTTATCAAATAAAAATTTTATATTAGCACAGTTTTTAAATAATAATATTCCACTAGTGAATGCTGTGGGATTAGAATAATTTAATATTTCATTCCCAAATAATATTTTACCCCAACTATTTGATTCATGATATATTTGTCCTTCTGCTAACACATACAATATATCATCAATTGCTAAATCAAAAACTTTATTAATTGGTCCTTTAATTAGTATATCAGTATCTAAATATAATATTTTTTGGTAATTATTTACAAAATTTAAATTAAATAAATCTAATCTAGCTCTACAAGATTTATATAAATCGTTATAAGTATCATTTAGTTCAAATTTAATTTTGTCAGAATTAAATTTACTATTTTTAATCATTTCCATAAATTCTGTTGATGTATATATTAATATATCTGTATGTTCATCTAATTTTCCAAATAAATATATACTTTCTAATAACATAAATAATAAATCCACATAGTTTTGATTTTTAAAAACCGTAATAAAAATACATTTCTTTTCCATTTTTATAATTAATAGTATTAATTTTTTATATAAAAATTTAATTATATAAAGAACATATAATGAAAATTAATTTATTATTAATTGGTCCAAATGGTTCAAACATTGAAATATTTGAAAATATACTAGCATCTAATTCAGATATTAATATTTTAGATAAAAAAATATTAACTTGTAATCAAATTAAATCATCTGATAATAATATCCAATATTTTTTTAATACCGAAATTTTAGATAATATAGATAATATTGTAGATAATTATAATTTTATAGTTTTGTTAACCAGAGAAACTAACTGTTTAAATATAATAAATAATTATGATAATTTTTCAGAAGAATATAATAAAATTATTAATGATAAGTTGGAAAAATATCTCGATAAATTAATATTTTTTGATTATGAAAGCATTATATTATATAAGGATTCCTACATTAAATACATGTTTGAAAGTTTAAATTTAGATACCAGTAGTATAGACTATTGTATTGTATCTAAATATTATAAAGTTGATTTAAATTCTAATTTTTTTAATTAATTTATTTTATAATATTATATGGTATCATATTTTTTAGTTGGTCCTCAACATGCATGCACACGTTATATAACAGGAATTATTGCAAGACATCCTGATGTTCAAGAAGTACTTCATAAATCCGTACCATCAGCAAGTAATTTTTTGTCATTTAAAGATTTTTTACCACGTGACAAAATAATTATTGTTACTAGAGACGTTAGTTGTATAAATCATTCAAATTATGTTGATTATAATATTAGTTTAGATGATAATTTAGCTGACCAAGCTTATATACATATTAAAAATGAAATAAATTCTATTGTTATTAATGGTTATCCTAAAAAAAATATTATATATGTAAGCATAGAAAGTATTATTCTATATAAAGAATTGTATATCAAATATATACTAAAAAAATTAGAACTTAATATAGATAATTATGATTTTAAATTAGAAGGAAGATTTACACCTTTGGATAATGGTAAACCTACATGGTTCACTGTTAATTTACCAATAGAAAATCCAAATAAAAAATATATTAGCAAAACTATTAAAAAAACTATAGATAAAGGTTCATATCTATTAATAGGGCCACAACATTCATGTACTCGATACATAACAGGAATAATAAGTAAACATCAGGATGTCAGAGAAATACATCATTTTTCAGTACCATGTGGTAATAAAAATTATCCTGTTATTGAACATATTAATAGAGGGAAAATTATTATAGTAGCACGTGATACTTCTTGTATTAATAAATCAAATTATCATAGTTATAACATTGATATTAAAGAAAATATCGCTAACAAAGCTTCTAGACATATTAAAAATGAAATAAATTTTTTAATTTCAAATGGATATGATAAAAAAAATATAATATATGTAAGTATAGAAAGTATTAATCTATATAAAGAATTATATATCAAATATTTAATTAAAAAATTAGGTTTGGATTTAACTAAATACGATTTAAAATTAGAAGGAAGATTTACACCTTTAAATAATAGTAAACCTACATGGTTTACAGTTAATTTGCCTATTGAAAATCCAAATAAAAAATACATCAGTAAAATATTATAATAAATTTATTTATTGATAATTTTATCAACAAATTCAATAATTATTTTTGTTAAAAAATATTGATATTTACCCCATTCTATTACCAATAAGTCATTTTTACGATTATCACCATGTTTATTTTTATAGTACTTATTAAAAGATTCATTTGATATATCCCAATTTCCACCAGCTCCTCTAATGTGTAAAACCTTATTATTTAATAAGATTTCTTTATTTATTAAACCATAATTATTATCAGATAATTTTTCAAAATATTCTTGTAATTCTTTTGTATAATAATTTTTAATTTTTTCATAGTTTTCTCTCATACCAATATGTCCACAGTCAATATACTTTATATTAAGTTGACTTGAATATTTTTCTAACCAAAAATGTGTTTGTCCTGCAGTATCTACACCGAAACCAAGAACTCGACCACAATCAAAATTTGGTATATCAAAATTTTTTATTTTTTTATTATTTACAATTATAAAACCATTCCACATATAATTTATCGATATTTCAGAATTACTATCACTATGTGGTACAAATGCTATATCAATATCTTTATATTCATTAATATCAAAATAATCAATTAAAAACATATCTGCATCGATTATTATAAGATAATCAAAATTATAATTATTAACCCAATTATATAAATATTGAGTTGCTATTGATGTTCTACAACTAGGATGATTACTACTTGGTTCTATTGTATCAGAAAATAAAATATTTCTTTGATTATGTAAATTTTGAGGAACATCAATACATTTAATTTCTAATTTATAACAAATATCTTTAATTTCATTTCTAATATTTGCATTATTAAAATTTATAATATCAGCATGATCTTTTGCATCATTAAATACTATAAATTCATAATCACCTTTTATAAATTTTTTAAATGTTTTAAATTGAATTTCAATTAAATCTGTTCTTGTACAATGAGTTGATGCAATAATAGTTTTCATTTAATATTAAAAAGAAATATATATAATATTATTAACGTAATTTTCATTTAAAATAATTATTATATATTTTTAATATAAATATTTTAAATGAAAATTTTACATATCAGCTTTCACCGAGGATGTCAAAATGATATTCAATATGTTTGTGATAAATTAGGTATAACTTTAGAATTTATGGAATTTGATGATGGGATAACAAAATCAAATGCTAAATATAACGTTGGATATAAGAGGGCAAATGACTGTTGGAATAAATATTCAGATTATTTTAATTCATTTGATATAGTAATAACCTCAGACACCACACCTATTTCTCGTGTATTTTTACAAAATAATTTTTCCAAAAAATTAATTATTTGGATATGCAATAGATTTGATTATGCGGATCAAGCATCTAATGATTGTGGATTTCCTGACAAAGAATATTATAATTTGATTAGAGATGCAAAATCGAGACCCAATGTTATTATAGCTGGTTATACTCCATTTGAAAATCATTATGCTAATAATATTAGAAATATAAATATCGGTGATCTTGTTATTAAACCATTAGGTGGTATTTCAAACGTCTATAATAATTTTACTGAATCTGATATTCCTAACAAATCAGAAAAATTCTTTGTACCTCCTTATCATAATGATACAATTATGATGAATCTGGCTGAAAAATTAACAAATTTAGGAATTCTTAATTATAACGGAAGATATAATGGACCATTAGATTTAGCTAAATTTAAAGGTGTGATTCATATTCCTTATGCATGGTCAAATCTTGCATTATTTGAAGGTCTAAGTCTGGGAATTGTTTATTTTGTACCCGAAAAAAATTTTTTAATAAATATAAAAAAATATAAAGATTTTTTCTGGTCACCACCTTATAGAGAAGATATCTTAGAATTATCAGAATGGTATAGCACAGAATTAGCTGATGTATTAGTTTATTTTAATTCATGGGAAGATTTAAAATTTAAAACTGAAAATTTAAATTATACAGAACATAAAAATAAAATAAAAAATTTTATAGAAAAACATGAAGAAAAATATTTTAATATCTGGAAAAATATTTTACAATAAAATTATTTTTAATATCAAAATTAACAATTGTATAAACAAATTATTTTTATTACAGATTAAATGAAGTAAAAATTGGAAGTGGTGATCCATTTACAAATATTATAATTCAAATAATATAATAAATTATATATATATATATAATAATGCCATCAATTGATTTAGAATTTTTAATACTTCTAAAAGAAAGTTATAATAATTATAAGGTATTTATTGAAACTGGAACTCATATGGGAGAAACAATATTAGAAATGGAAAAATATTTTGATAAATTACATACTATAGAACTAAGTGAACATTATTATCAATTAACAAAAAGAATATACAATGGTAACAAAATAAATTTTTTACTAGGCGATAGTTCAATTATTTTTAAAACGTTGTTACCAAGTATTACGGAAAAATCAATTATTTTTTTAGACGGACATTGGTCTTCAGGAGATACAGCAAAAGGTGATAAAGATGTGCCATTAATTGATGAAGCAATTCAAATAAATGAACTGCTTAAAAGTGAAGTAATAATTATTATTGATGATTGTAGATTATTTGGTAAA
>JACCDY010314249.1_pt1 | contig 18537 bp, 24 predicted proteins | sample 7446391 | NCBI WGS metagenome assembly JACCDY01 (sample SAMN15323451, study PRJNA562643) | freshwater metagenome | isolation source: river surface water | place: USA:Blue River Watershed | collected 2017-08-18
TATTTCTTAATCCAGATTTAAACCACTATTTAAGCATTTCTCTTTAAAATCTATTTAACAATAATACCGTTCGGTTATTGTTAAACCACTTTTTAAGGTATTACCTTAAATAAAATATTTTATTTAATCAAAATGCTTAATATTGTGTTTAAAACCATCATTTACGAGCATAGAGTACCCTATACTTATGATATGGTTCTAAATTATATTACTGAACTCGGTAATATAATTATATTTTAAAGATATATTTAAGAGTATCTAAATGTATACTCGGATTATGAAGGTCTTTATTTAAGTGATCAGTTTAAATGCGGACGGTCATAACACCGCTTTCAACATCTACGACGAGGATTTGGTCAATATTCATTACTGAATAAAGAGTATAGTTTTCAGCAGGAGCGGCGGAAATAGTAAGGTCAAGGAATACGTTGGTTCCGAGGGTATTCATACCAGCAACAAGGACATCGTTTTTGTGTGATACGCTTTCTAATTCAAAGGCGAAACCGAATGAGTTAATGTGTGAGTTAACACCAGTATATTTAGCAATGACTGGAGTGTTAGCAATAGCAGCAGGGGCAACATTGAAACCGCTGATATCATACACACCTTCACATTCAGTACTGGCGACGGCGTGAAGTGAGCGTTGGATTGAGGCATATGCTTCAGCAAAACCACCTACAAGACCAGTATTGATGAATTGAAGGGGTTTGTTTGGGGTAGTAGTAGCACCAGCACGGAGTTGAGCGGTAGCGATGTAAGGGTTAGTACGTGAAGAAAGTGAATAAGCATTATATACTTGATCTGAACCAGCAGATGGTAAAAAGTGAAGAGCGCGAAGTGACGAAAAACGAGCAGGGATTAAAGCAGAGTATGCACCTGAAACGGTTGCTTCAAGGTTTACTGGGGCACAACGCCAAGTGGAAGCACCAATATAAATTTGTTGACCGAAGGTGGAGCGGACTTGTGCCATTGCTTCATCACCGATTTCTACATAAGCAAGGTGGAGTTCAAATGAAGTAAGAGTATAAGGAGTAGCAGAAGTATCAGCAGCAGAGTAGAAAGCGAGAGAATGATTTTCAAGAAGGGTTTGTACTTCAATATCATCGGATAAAGCGAAAAGCGGTAACATGCGTTCACTGTTAACACCAATAACACCACCAAGCATAGGAAGACATACGGTTAAATATCCACCAGCAGGGATTTCAGCACCCTTTCTATCACCATCAGGGTGGAAACCGAGAGAAGTGGATAAGTTAACATGTTGAGAACCATCAAGAGTATTATCAAGTAAATAGTTGGCAATGCGATTATAGTTGAGTATTTGATCACAAAGATTTGATTGGTGATATACATCTTGACGGTTCATTACGGCATAACCAGAGTTATCAAGGAAAATAGCAGAAGCGGCGTTATTTTTAATAGTGACTTTCATGAATGATTGGGTTTGGTCAAGGAAGCAGTTGCGACGAACTGGAATACGATGAGTGACGGTAGAACCAGCGGTAATGTTGGTGCTATTTGATTGAGGATTTTGGACGAGGTAATATTGGCGAGCGTTTACCATACTGGGTTTTAATCCATAACCCATGGATGATGGAACTGCTTGGTTATTAGGAACAAGAGCGTTGACGTCGGTCATTTTAAATAATTCTATTTTATATATTATATAATAATATAATATTTTTTAATATATTCATTTTTTTATAATTTTTATTTTAATTCTTTTTATTTAATTCTTTTAAATAAAAATTCCTATAGATTTATATATTTTTATAATCCCCCTTTTTGAATTAAACTTGTAAAACTATCATCCTTTATTTCCTTCTCATAATAATATTCTATTTCCAATACAAGTGCATAATCACATCCATGTAAATTTAAATATTGGTCATACTCATCTTTTAAATCAATTTGGAATTGCGTAAAAAAATTTTCATTTATTTTTGAATTAAATCCTGTTATATTTGTATATAAAATCATACCACCGTTTATATCATTTACCGTAATAGATCCTAATATAGAAGCAGATAAACCTGTTTTACCATCTACATTTTTCATATTGACGGTAGGACACCAAATTTTTACTTGAGTTGTTCCTAATAAATTCACTACATTTGGAAGGTTTAAAGTCAATCCACTACTTGAATAATTTGTATTTATATTAAATCCTAATAACCGCCAACAAGTAGAAGTATTTAATATAGTAAAATCATAAGTAGAATGAGTAAAAGATAATTTATAATTTTGTAAATTAATATTTATCGTCCAATCATTTCCTAATAAATTTTTAATTATATCTATTAATTGATTTATATTATAATTACCTTCTGGTATTACTACATTAACTAATACACTATTGATTAATATATTTAAATTATTATTATTTTCATTTACTACATAAAAAGAAACTGGACATGTAAACTGACTTAAACTTAATGAAGTTTCTAATACATTACCCTTTACTTGAATGGGTTGTTTTAAATAATATAACATACTGCTGTTTTTATCACCATTTAAAGGATGACCATATACACTTTCTAAATGAACCTGAATTTTATCACGCGTCATAAATTTCTTTGACATTTTATTTATTTATTAAAAAATATAATTTATATACTATTATCATATATATTTTTTAAACATTATATTTCTTTTTATAATTCTTAATATTTTCTTTTAATACTGTTGATGAACCCCATAATATATCTTTTGCTAAATTTGCCGGTTTATTAGCATACGCCTTTTTATTTAATATAGGTTTTTCTAATGGATTTAATGAATGGCGTTTTATATATGCTTCACGCTTTCCTTTATCTTTATGATCTATATAAGTACTTCCTTCTTTTGCACCAAAATGAACCATTTCTTTTTTACCTTCTTTAGTTTTAAAAATTGCTTTTAATCTTTTATCTTTCTTATCACTCTTTTCTATTTTAACTAATTCCATTTATAAATAATATATACTATTTATAAACATATTTTATTATTTGAATTTTAGATTTTTATTTTTTAACATATTCCAGTGCTTGGGTTACTGTATGCCCCATGTCTTCCGCAGTGTCTAACATATCTTTTAATGCTGGTATATTACCATATTTATTTGTAAGGTATGAATGGCGTAATGCATTAACTGAAATCTTCATACCAAATATTTTATTAAGGCGTTGATTTAATTTAACTTGATTTAATTTATTATTATTTGTATCTATTAAAACATAATCATTTGTATTAAAATCATACCATTTCTTTAAAATATTCTTTAATTCCCTTGATATATCTACCGTTTGCGTTTTATAAAATTTAGATGTTTTATATTTATTAAAATATATTTTATTCTTTTTAAAATCAATATAATTATCTTCGTCCGTGTAATTACGCTGTTTTAATTCTACATAATCTAAAGATCGGCGTGGTGGTATTAATACATATAATGATAATATAATAAAATCTTGTATTACATTTAATTCTTTAGGGGTTAACTCTTCAGGTTTTGATTTCATTAAATAATATGTATCTTTACGGTAAGCATTATAAATATTTTTTACATCATTCCAATCAATCCAGTCTTTAGTTTCATCTTTCTTTTGACTTATTGTTTCTTCTTTACTTATTTTAATATCATCCATCATTAATGATCTATATATTTCTTTTACTTTATCATCATCTACAAATATGACTAAAGCACTTAAAATGGTTTTACGCTTTTTTGAAGGCATTTCATTTAATTCATTTAAAATGATTTTATCTTCATGAAAATCTTTTTTATTATATTCCTTATCTTTAAAAACTTTCTTATGTAAGTTTTTTAAAATGGAATAATATGAATTGACTGAACTTGTTGACAAATTAGGTCTATTCTTTAAAATATCTTCTTTAATCGTTTCCATTTTATTTAGTTTGTTTTAGTTTCTTTTAGTTTGTTTAATCTATATTAAGATAATATTTTATTTTAAAAATTATATTTTTTTAAAATATATATTTATATAATTAAATAATCATTCCTATAATTGTTAATAATAATATAATATGAGGATGCATTTTTGTAAATACTACAATTGAATTATATATATAGTTTGAAGTTAATAGTGGATATAATCCAAATTGTTTTAATATCAATTCATCTATTAAAAACCATATCAATGATGAACCTATTTCTTTATAAATTTTTTTTTTATCCAGATTATCATTTTTTTAAATATTCCTAATTTCTTAATATTTTTAGTATGTACTAATGTTTCAATCATTCTTAAAATAGTAGCATCATCAAATACATTATTGGTTAAATCTTTAATTATTAATAAAACACATTCACGCTTTTCCTTACCATACTTACGGTGTTTTTTAGAAACGAAATATTCTTCCGCCATATTCATCACAACAATTAAAACTTCAAGTAAATTTTCTTTAATGTTTATACCAGATAAACGCTTTTTTGCCTCGGTGATAAAATCACTTTTTTTACGCTCTACCTTTAAATGCGTAGGTATAGTGACGAAATCCATTTTTTTTATTTATTATAATATATATAAATATATAATTTCTTAAAAAATAAATAATTTTTATTCTTTTTTATTTTTTATATTATTATATATTATATATAAATTAATTAATTATTAAAATGAGTGGTATATTAGGCGGTGGTATATTAGGAGGAATTAATCAAACGAGCAAAACCCTGACATCTATAGTAACCATTTCAGACGGTTTTACAACTATGAGCGGTGGTAATATTACAGGTACTCAATCCATTTCAACAAATAATTTAACTATTAATAATAATTTAAATGTTCCTGAAATAACAACTGGAAATATACAAACTATTAATAACAGTTTAGTAATTGGTGACCCTAATGATAGTATAACTATATATGGTAATGATATACGATTAATTGGTAATGTTATTGGTTATGATAGTGCCAATGTAATTATTTCAGATAAAGCGATTGATCTTAACGCTGGAATGGGTAACCTCTTTTTAAATGGTGCTGGTATTAATATTTTAGGAGATGGTAATCTTACAGTATCATCATTAACAACTGACGCAGAGGGGGAATGGTCTTTTTCAAGTCCTAATGGTAATTTGAGTGTTGGGACTTTAAAAGCAGGAAATATAGAGATTGACAATATAACATTTGATAATTTAAATGTTAGTGGTAATATTGAAGCAAATCAAAAATTTATTACGCCAAATGTTGCTATTTTAGATCGGACAGTAAGTAGAACATCGGCAATAAGTCATTTAAATACAAATACATTAAAATCAACAAATTTAATTTCAACTATTATTAATAATACAACTTTAAATACATCTAATGTTAACACAAATAATATAAGTTTTTTAAATCAGTTACCACTTCGTATAGAACACGGTGTAACAGCAACCGTAAATACAAATACTACTATTACTTTTGATATTCCTTTTAATAATCCACCCACAGTGTTATGTACTGGTTTTCGTAATAGTGCCGTACCACCTATTACTTATTTACGAGGTCTTACAACATCAACAGTAAATTTATATGCGAAAGATGCAGGAGGGTCAGATTATGGTGATTTAAGATTTAGTTGGATAGCAATTGGATATTAATAAATAAAAATAATTTGTTAAAAAAAATATTATTATATAATATATAAGTAATTAAATATAATAATATATAAAAAATGAGTACATTCCAGAACATTTTTGTAAGTGATACTGCAACTATTTCATCAGTAGTATGTGATACATTAACCACAAACAGTGCAATTTCTACAGATACATATGGTGGTACTACAGTTAAAACAAATACAATTATACCTTATACAGGTTCAAGTGTATCAGTGAATTCATCAAATCTTAATGTTAGTGCTAATTTAACAGTTAATAAAAATTGTTATTTAGCACAAAGTAATACAGCATCACAAATAAGTTTAGCAACAAGTGGAGAATATACATTCATTGATATGTATTCACATAGTAATATATCAAATGTATTACCTGATACTCGTATATTTTCAAATGGTGGATTAAGTAATGTAGCAGGAACTGGTGATTTACATATAGCATCACGTGATTTATTTTTAGGTTCTACTTTATTAACACCAAGTTCAGGACAAGGTAATTTATTTATAAATTATCAATCCGCAAATATTCAGAATGAAGCATATTTTAATAGTACAGTAAATATAACAGGTAATATATTAGGTAGTGCTAATTTACAAGTAAATAGAAATGCTAATATATTAGGAAATTTAAGAGTTGGTAATGTTATTATTGGTAACCAATTGACAAATACAGCAAATATAAATTGCGCGAATATAAACGCAAATGGTGCTAATATTGGCGGTAATATAGTTTCAGGAAATATTTATCAAACTTTTACAATAAATTCACCAGTAAATAACTCAATTCATACAACATATATAGAACCATGTTTAAATAATAGTAGTAAATTTGTATTAATTAAAGGAGATAGTCCATTAACTGGATATGTTTCACTATATGGAGCAGGAAATTATTTATATGGTAATGCTTATTGTGACAGAACCTTAACAGTTGGGACAAGTGTAACTAATGGCGGAGATTTACTTTGTATTAATAATGCGAATGTAGAAGGAAATATTAACGCATTTGGTAATCTCATAGTAAGGTCAGATGGTAATATAGATAATTGTTTAGTAATACGTAGTGGGTATAAAGGAACAGTAGCAACAAATAAATATGTAACTTATGATGTACCAATATCAGGCACTCATTATTTTTGGGATAATGTAGAATTAAGTGGACATCTTTTTATTGGTGGATTTATTAGAGATGGGAATTTATCAGGTAATACAACAGTAGGATATAACGCATTAAACAGAAAGATAAAAATGGGTGCTATTGATGCGACAACTCAAAGAATTTCATTTTATTGTTCTTCAAATGTAACAGCGGAAAATTTAAATGGTTATATTGAAATAGATGGAGAAACAAATGGAGCAACAACACAACAACGTGGTGCTTTAAATATGGTATGCGGTAATATAACAATGGGTACAATAAATTCACAATCATTTATATTATATAATAAAAATGCTGAATTACAAGGTAATGTTAATATATTATCTAAATTGGATGTTTTAGGTAATACAACAGTAGCAAATCTTTCATATGATAATTTATATAAAAATAATATTAGAATGGCGGATTGTTGGGGTGGTATAAACGCAATTACTATTTTAAATAATGCTTTTGTAGCAATAGGTCCAGCAGTTGGTGGAGTAGTAGACCAAATAAGTAGTCCATGGATACGCGTAAATAAACAAGGACAATCTTTAACAATAAGTTGTCAATTAATATTATCATTACATACAGGGACAGCATTTACAAATACAACAACAGGAGCATTTACAGTTCAAACATCAACAACATCAGCATTTACAACTTTTAATTCTCGTACTCTTTCACGATGTATAAGAGCATTTGCTCAAGATAGTTACGCAGATTATATTTTAACATTTATATTACCAACTACTGAAGAATATATTAGAGTTCAATATACTGGTAATGCTACATATACATTAGTAGGAGGAACAGCAAACGCTTATGTATCACGTTATTCATTCAGAACATTTATTTAAATTTTATTTCTTTTTATTTTTAATTTCTATTTGTTTTAATAATCTTACTTGTTTTTCAGCGTTTTCTTTGGTTGTTCCTTTAGCATGTATTTCTTTGGTTTCCGTATTTAAAACTTTATATTTGTTTTGATTTCTTATTTTTCGGATCGTATAAGGCATTTTTTAAATATTTTTATTTATAAACAATATAAAATTTTTTATATTTTTATTAATTTTTATATGTATATATATTATAATATATTATATAAACATTATAACACATTCACACAAATGAAAGTTATTAAATCTTCATACAATCCTAAATTAAAAATACCTAAATTTAAGGTTGACGCACCTATTACTGATTATCTTGAAGATAAAGGCGAATTTTTCCGCGATGTTATGAACCGTTTTAATTCATTTGCGATTGTAGGCAAAGCAGGTAGCGGAAAAACTTCATTCGTTACTGGTATGCTTACCACGCGTGGTAGCAATAAGGTCTGGAGACAGGCGTTTAACCACATTATTTTAGTAATGCCTTCATCATCAAGAGCATCCATGAAAGATATTGATTTTAATGAATTGTTACCACAAGATCAAATATATGATGATTTAGAGAATTTAGATGAAATATATGAGAAAATAGCAGGATGGACTGAAGAAGAAGAAAGTACGCTTTTAATTATAGATGACCAACAAGCGTATTTTAAAGATAAAAATAAAATTAAAATGTTAACCCACATGATGAATAATAGAAGACACTTACGACTTACTACAGTTTTTTTAGTACAAAATTTATTAAGTATGATACCTAAAGTTATGAGAAGATCATTGACGGAAATTGTATTATTTAATGGATTAAGTAAATCTGAATTAGAAGGGATATATAATGAATATTTCCCATCCAGTGATAAAGAAGAATATGTAGAATTATTAAAAATTATTAAAAAACCTCATAGTTGGTTATGTATACATACTAATCACGGAGGTCGTATTTATGATATGGATTATAACCGTATTTTATTAAAAGACGATGAAGAAGAAAATAATTAAAATAATAATTCTTAAAAAAAATCTTATATAATAATATATAAATAAACAAAAATGGATTATAAAACGATTGTAGGAGTGTTTAAACCTAAAAAATATAGTATAGAAGATTTTATATATTTAAATGAAGAAACCATTAAAGAAGAAACGTGGGATTTTGATTATTATAAAAAACAATTTAATAATAAACTGGATGATGAATTTATGGCGTTATTTGAATTAATTGAAAATAGTGATTTAAGTAAAAAAGAAGTGAAATTAATGAGTATGATGTTTAAAAAGATGTATGAAGAAAAATATAAGGAAAAAGTTCAACAATTTCATTTAAAACCTGAAGAAATAAAACCTGAAGATTTTAAAAGTGATTTTATAAAAGTAGAAGATCATGATAATCTTAAAAGTGAATTAGTCATAGAAGATGTAGAAGAAGATATTAAAGAAATAAAAGTATATAATAAACAAATGGAATTTAATGAAGATAATTATAAAGATTTTTATGAAATTGCTAAAAAAATGAAGGAAATGGAATTGAAAGAAACATCATAAAAAAATCATTTTTATAAAATAATTTAAATATTTATTTATATTATATAAACCATTAAAATGAAGTTATTTAATAAATTAAATAAAGATACATCACGCTTTTTTAGTAAAGCAGGGCGTGATATTAAAATGTTCTCACGCGGTGCTAAAAAGTTCGGTGCTGAAGTTGGTGGTGCCGTTGGTTCCGTAGGCGGAGAAGTTAAAAAGTATGCAAGCGACCTTGAAAAAGCAACTGCTGGAACTGCTCTTGCCCCAGTTGTTACCCCTACATTAAAAACCGCTGAACTTATTGGTTCATTAGGACAAACTGGAGGTAAAGCACTTAAAGCAGGTTCTAAAGGTCAAACAAAAGAGGCAGTTCGTCAAATTGAAAGTGGTGTTGCTGATGTAATGGGAATTAAAAAGATTGTTAATAAAAAGAAATAAATATAAAAAATTAAAATAAATTATTAAAATATATATTTTTATATAGTATAAATATATTATATAAAATGATAGACACTTCTAAATCGTCACAAGGAAAAGAAACTTATACCGTAGTTGTTTATAGCACAGATGCCGTAAGTGGAAATTATAATTATGACCAAACTTATAATGTTGATTGGTCAAGTTTATTAAAGCATTTCCCTGAAAATCAAAAATTCCGTATTAAATGGTCATTAGGTTCACGTACTACATCAACACACGCTGGAGATCATCAAGGTCTTTTATTTATTGATTTTGGTTCTCGTCCTAATCAACAAGATACTAAAGGAAATAATGGAGTAAATAATATGGGAATGGTAGAAATTACTTTTGCCGATGCTAATAATTATTGGGTTCGTCACGCATATGAAAATACTTACACTACTATTACTAAACCCATAAATAATCAAATTCGTGTTTATTTCCGTTTATGCGATAATTCCAATTATTGGAATGGTTCTAATTTATTAACTGACCAATTACCTAATTTTTGCCTTAAAATTGAATTACAACCCATTTATGAAGAGTAAATATTTAAAAAGACGAAATGATATAAAAAATCTATTTTTTTAATAAATAATGAGTAAAAAAAATAAAGAAATACATAAAGAAAATTTTAGTTTTGTCATTTACAGTACGGATAAAATAAGAGGAACTTATAATTATGATGCTTATTATTCCGTTGATTGGAATACACTTTTAAAAAAATATGATATTAATCAAAAATTTAAAGTAAAATGGTATTTAGGAAGTAAAAATAAACTCAATTTTATAGGTGAAAATTTAGGATTATTATTTATTGATTTTGGATCTAAAATAAACCAACAAGATAGTAAAGGAAATAATAATATTCATAATATGGGATTAGTTAAAGTTATTACTAAAACAATATCAAATAATACTTATTTTTATTTAGTCAATAATAATGAAGATGAAACCATTACAATCACTAAACCAATAAGTAATGAAATAAGGGTATATTTTAGAACTTGCGATAATTTACAATTCTTTAATGCGACGAATGATGGTAATAATTTTGTAGCAAATCAAAATTTACCTAATTTTTATATAAAATTAGAATTAGAACCTTTATAATAATTATAAAAAATATAGGAATTTTTTAACAAATTAATATTTATTAAAAAATTAAATTCTTTTTCAAATATTTTTTGAAAAAAAATATATTTGTATAAAGTATAAGAAACAAAAAAACTTTAAAAACTTACAAAATGGATGAAACATACTTTAAAATCAAGATTTATAAAATTTGGTCACCTTTAGGAAATCGTGTTTATTTAGGTTCTACTGAAAATGAATTAAATATAAGATTTAATCATCATGTACTAAATTATAAAAAAAATTTAGGTTGTTCCTCTAAACTCGTCTTTATGTTTTATGGGATTGAAAATTGTAAAATTGAATTATTAGGAGAACATATGGTAAATAGTAAAGCAGAACAGCGTAAACTTGAACGCCTTTATTATGAAATGCATAGACTTGATTGTGTTAATAAGAATAGGGCATATATTACTGAAGTTGAAAGATCCGAACAAATGAAGAAGTTAGGGAAAGAGTGGTATGAAAAGAATAAAAAATATAAAATTCATAAAAGTTTAAGTAATTATTATAAGAAACGAGAGGAAAAATGCACATGTGAAATATGTGGTAAAGAAGTATGTAAATTAACTTTAAAAAGTCATCAAAATTCTTTAAAATGTAAGAATTCAAATAATATAATTGATATAAATGACGATGAATTTAATCAAATGTCACTATAAATTTACCATATTTAATTTCAAATATTGGTTTATCTTTCTTTTTTTTATCTTTTTCTTCTTTATCTTTTATTTTTTGTTTACGGTATTCTTTAGCATATGAGGCGATTTTGTCTTTATTTTTTAAATAATAATCTTTATAGGTGTCTTGTCCTTTTTTAGAATAGTAGTAATTTAATTGTCGTTCTTTCTGCGAGATTTTGTTTTTAAATATTTCCATTATATATATTAAAGAATGAGATATTTTTTATAAAAATTAATAAAATATTAATTAATTTTTATATTTATTTATAATATATAATATTTACAAAATGGAAGATGATAAAAAGATCATTCCTAAAAAGGATAAAAAAATTAAAAAAGATAAAAAAAAGAGTAAAAAGAGTAGTAAAAAAAGAAGTAAAAAACAAACCATTAAAACAGTTGGAACAACCCTACAAACCTCATTTAAACCAACAGAAAGTGGCGGAAGATTATCTGAAACGCAACCTTTTGGGGCTGGTGGTCTTGGTGGTTTTTTATCCGCTTTGGGCATTGTCCCAAAGTTTCAAAAAATGGGTGGTTCTACTGGGTTTGCTTTACCAAGCGGTCCTACAAATATTGTAGAAACATATAAACAACCAGTAGCACCTAAATTACAAGAAAAAACCGTAACATATAAAGAAGAAACACCAGAACAAACTTTAAAACGTGAAGAAAGTATATTTAGGAAATTAGAGAAAGGACTGGGTAAAATGAGTAAAGAAGATTTAAGAAATCATATATATCAATATTTTGGTGGTGGTACAAGTCGTGATTTAGATTATATAGTACAAGATGCTATTTTAGAATATAAAACAAAAAAAGGAATGTTAGGAGCAATTGCGAGATATGCTGCTGATGGATTTGGTAATATTAATGTAGATCAATTAATAAGTTTTAAACCTTCGGCACCAGTAGAAACTGGTGAAAGTGTTGATTTAGAAACGGTTAATGTAGTTACTGAACCTACTGAACCTGCTGAACCTGCTGAAGTAGGAGGAGAAGATATGAATGCTTTAGGAATGCCTGATTTAGGAGGAGACGAAGAAGAAGATTAATTTATTTATTTTTTTATTTATTTTAAAAAAAATATTTATTAATAGTATAAGAGTAAAATAAAATGAGTGATAATGAAAGTGTAGGATTAGAGAAACCTAAAAATAAAAGAAATTATGTAAGAACCCCAGCACGCGATGAAGCAATTAAAAAAATGCGTGAAGCACGCGAAAAAGCATTAAAAGAAAAATCAGAAAGTAAACCAATAGTACAAGAACCAGTACAACAAGTCCAACAAAAGGCGATTATAGAAGACCCAACGCCTAAAGTTAATAAAAAACAAATCAATAAACAAGTGTCACAAATTTTAGATGTACCTAAAGAGGAAGAAGAAGAGGAAGAAAAGGTAATTATTAAAAAGAAACCTACTAAAAAGAAACCTACAATCGTATATATTGAAAGCGAAAGTGAAAGCGAACCTGAAAAAATCATTATTAAAAAAAGTAAAAGTAAAAAAAAGAAAGTAATTGAAAGTTCCAGTGAAGAAGAGAGTAGTGAAGAAGAGGAAGAAGAGATTAAACCTATTAAACCTTTTTATATGACACAACAACCACCTAAATTACGATTTTTATAAAAAATTATTTTTTAATAAATTCTAAAAAGTATATTTTTAAATAATAGGAATTATTTAAAAATGAAATCAGTTCAATCAATACAAACTTTATATGATGATTTAAATAAATTATATTATATTATTACTCATTATGTAGATGATGATTTAAAAATTATTAAAGTATATAATCAACATAAATATTTTATAAAAAAATTTGAATATAAAGGAAATTTTTAAATATAAAGGAATTAAATATAAAAAATATATTTATATACAATAGATTAATAACAACACGTGAAAAATGAAAAGTTTATATTTCCCTACACCGCGATTATATGATGATCTTAAAAATGTAAAATTACCTTTTTCTTTCAGTTTCATATTAAAATATATTAAGGGTGAGTTATATGCTACTGGAATATGTAGTACTTTTGAAGATATAGAATGGAATGAGTTAAAAATGGTTATGGAAGGTTTCTAATTTTTTTTATAGTATATGAATAATATTTATAAATAATATAAAAAATATATTATTTATGTATAGAGTAAAAAAATTTTATTTTTATAAAAACATATTAAATATGGATAAAGTAAAGGAAATTTTAAAAAATATTAAAAATGATACTAAATATGAATTTAAAACAAAAGTGGATGAAATAGATGTAATCATTACCATTACTAAAAATATTAATGATAATTATATTTTAAATATATTATCACCTTTTTTAATAGATGATAATTATGATAAAAATTTATTATATTCAAAAGTATTTTTAACTGATAATATAGATTACATTTTAAATGAATTTGAAAATATTAAAAATTTAAAATGGTGTAAAAGTGAAATGCGTTTTGTTACTATAAATGATTATGAAAATCTTAAAACATTAAATGAATTTATTAATAATATATTACCATTAAATACATGTTCAGTTTGTTTAGATGTATGTAATGAATGTTTAAAATGTAATCATTATATTTGTTTATATTGTAGATCTAATTTAATTAAAAAGCGTAAATTAAAATGTCCTTTATGTAGGGAAGTTAATTTAATTCATTATTATGAATATGATAATTTTGATAATGTAGAAGAAAGTGAATAAAATAATTCTTTTTTATATAATATATAAATATATAATATATAACACTAATAAAATGGTTAATTCTAATTCTTTTAAAGATAATGAGGAATATAATACTCGTTATAAACAATCTTTAGACGATGATTTGCCCCCATATCAGGGTATGGTTCCGAATTATAAATTTATTAATGGACGGTTAGTTGGACGCGTTAATGAATTACCGCGATTTCGTGAAGATCTACATAATGATGATATACAAACAAATGAAATTATATACGGTTATTATTTATTCCTTCCGTGTTTACTTTTTACTTTATGCTTTTTAAAATTTATGTTTTTATAATATTATTTTATTAAAAACAAACCCTACACCACTTTTAAAAATTGATATTTTTATTTTTATATTTTTAATCAAAATTGTATTACCATTTTCAGTAATACAATTTATAATATTTTTTTTACTTTTTGATTTTGTTAAAATCCGGCGGTGTAGGGTGTAGAGTGTAGGGTATGTTTTGAACTCATTTATAAATATACTTTTTATTTTTTTTTTTTATTTTTTTTTTAAAACTCCTTTTTTATATAGCAATTTGATTTTAACCCTACATACCCTACATACCCTACACCTATTGAGTTTTATATATTTATAATTTATTGAGTTATATATAAATATATCAGTAATTTATAAATAATTAGTAAAAAAGTATTGGTGTAGGGTTAGGTGTAGGGTTAGTAAAAAAGGTGTAGGGTTTGATTTTAAAATATAAATATTTAATTTTTAATAAATTCGTAAATATAAAGGAAAATAATATCTAATATATATATTAGAGATATAAAATAAAAAATGGAAGTTAAAATCGTTTATATTACCAATCATCCGTCACAACAACGAGCAAATAAAAAATATCGTGAAAATAACCGTGAACTTTTAAGTGAAAGAGCAAGAAATAAATATTATGAAGATATTGAATATAAAGAACGCAAATTAAAACAAATGCGAGAATATGCAAGAAAAAGACGAGAATTAATAAAATTAAAACAAGAAGAAGAAATAAAAAAAGGATCTGAAAGTATAGGAAATTTATAAAAGTCAAAAGTATAGGAATTTTTAATAAATTAATATTTATTAAAAAATATAAAAAAATGAAATTAAATTCGTTTGGTCTTAAAAATAAATATCTAACTATATATTATATAATAAGTAAATTATTTAAATTAAAATCTAATTCAATAGTATAAGAATGAATAGCGAAATTATTACTACTACCATCAATATGGATTTTATTAATTCATATATTGAACCAACTATTATAACTCGTAGGGAATTATTTGATGAAAATAATTATAAAAAAATTATTGAGAATACAATGATTGATAAATTAACCCTCAAGAAACTTCAGCAATATTTCAAAGATCGTAAAGAAGCAGGTGTTAAAGAAGTTGTATATACTTCAGGAAAACATAACACTATTAAAACCAAAGAAGGTATTATTAATATAGGGCGTTTATATCCTATTAATGGTATTAGTGGAATGAGACGCGATATTCGTAATCCATTAACTGAACGCTTTTATTGGGATTTAGATTTCGTAAATGCTCATTATCATTTAGGGTTATATTTATGTCAAAAGGTTTATAATATACCTTGTACTAATATGAAAGAATATGTAGAAAATCGTGAAGTATGGTTAAATAAAACCCATCCAGATAGAAAGATAAGTAAACAACAATTTTTAATGATTGCCTTTGGTGGTTCATTAAAGAATTATGATGAAGAATTTGATATATTAGATGTTGAATTTGAAAAGAGTAAAGAAGTAAATGACTTTTTACAAGTATTAAAACAAGAATTTAATGGATTAGCAAATGCTGTATGGGCAGATGCTAAATATAATGATTGGAAGAAGATTAAAAGTGGTAATGATAATATTCCATTATATCAACAACCTAATTCAATGTTTAAATTATTATCAAAAGTATTTCAAAATATTGAGCGTGAACATTTATTATTTTTATCATCTTATTTAGAAATGAAAGGAAGATATATGGGTGTATATATTCATGATGGTGGTCTAATTGAGAAAATCCAAGGTGAAACCAAATTTGATGATGCTTTAAGACTTGAATGTGAAAAAGCAGTAAATATTAAATTTAATACAAATATGAAATTAATGATTAAACCTATTGAATATTCATTAAGTGATTTTAAAACATTCAATAATTTAGATAATCAAATATTAGAACTTTCTGAAATAGATGGATATAAAGCAGTAAAAGAAGAATTTGAAAAAACTAATTTTTTTGTAAATGATATTACTGCAGGTTGTGAAGTAGATGAAAAAGATGAATATTATGATTTAATTATTAGACCTAAACAAAAATTATTTGATAGATACGCAACTATAACATATAATGAATATTCAATTAAAGATGGAGAAATAAAAATAAGTAATAAAGATTTTATCCAGAAATGGTTTAAAGATGAAAATAAAAGAACATATAAAAAGATTGACTTCTTACCTAATCAAGAAGAAAATGATAATATATTTAATACATTCAAAGGATTACGAGCGGAAGCATTATGTAAAAAATACTCTGATATTACAATTGATTATGTTCAACAACTTAATAATGGAGAAATTGATAATGAAGATAATAAACATTTAAATATGTTAAAAGATCATATTAAAGATTTATGTGGTAATGATGAAAAGATGTATTTTTATTTAGTTCAATGGTTAGCATTTATAGTACAAAAAAGAGTACAACCTCAAACCGCTTTAGTCTTTCAAAGTAAGCAAGGTGTAGGTAAAGATTTATTTTGGGGATTTATTTATGATTTTATTATTGGTAAAAATATGGTTTCATTACCAAGTGATATAAGTGATGTAATAGGTAGATTTAATGGGTCAATGATTGAGAATAAATTAATGATACATATCAATGAAGTAAGTGGTAAAGATACATTTGCAGGAAATGATAAAATAAAACAACTTATTGCTGGACAAAAAGAAATAAGCATTGAGAAGAAACAAGAAAACTCAAGAAAGATTACAAATAATTTAGCATTTGTATTTTTAAGTAATAATGAAAATCCAGTAAGAATAGAAGAAAGTGATAGACGATGGTGTGTATTTGAATGTGATAATAAATGGATTGAGAAAAATAGTTCAGAAAGATTTGAACATTTCAAACAATTAGGTAATATATTATGTAATAATACTGAATATGCTGAACGATTAGCAGTTATATTTTATTTAATACTCAAGCAATTTAATTTAAATGATTTTAATATATTAGATATTCCCAAGAGCAATATGTATAATGAAATGAAGAAATCTCAATTACCTATTATTTACCATTGGTTTAAAGATATATGTGAACATATGGAAAGTAATAATATAAATACTTATAAACTTAAAAGTAATGATTTATATCAGAAATTTATTGAGTGGAAGAACTTTAGTGGATATTCAAAATATGAAATGACAATTACAAAGTTTGGTACTAAAATAAAAGAATTTGACTTTATAACAAAAACACGACTTAAAACTGGGATTGAATGTTTTATAGACCTCAATAAACTTATTGAATTCCTCAAGAGTAAAGACATATATGAACAAATATTTACTGATGCATAATTAAATTTAATATAGGAATTTATTTTTAAAAATAATCTTTTTATATAGTATAGTATATAAAAAAATGAGTTTTGTAAAAACTACAAAAAATAAAAAGGTACATCCAAATGATATAGTTTATACACCTAAATCAGTAGCATTAGAAATGATTAATATGATTGATGATTATAAAAATAAAAAAGTTTTAGATCCATCAGGTGGTGGAGGAGTATTTTATAACAACTTACCCAATGAATGTTTTAAAGATTATTGTGAGATTACTGAAGGAAAAGATTTTTTTGAATATAATAAAGAGGTAGACATCATAATTGGTAATCCCCCTTATTCATTATGGACAAAATGGATTAAAAAAAGTATTGAGTTAAACCCTCAATATATATGTTATATATTTGGTAATTTTAATTTAACACCATCACGAATAAAAGATTTTGAAGATGCTGGTTATGGTATAGTAAAAATGAAATTATTAAAAATTGATTGGTGGTTTTCACCATCATATTTAATACTATTTGAAAAAGATAAAAAAAGTATAATTGAAACTCAATATAATATGGTACTTTGTGATATATGTAATAAAAGATGTAAAAGAGGACGAGCAGGATTTGGAATGAATGAATGTACTAATTTAAGTAAACATACGTAATATTTCTTAATCCAGATTTAAACCACTATTTAAGCATTTCTCTTTAAAATCTATTTAACAATAATACCGTTCGGTTATTGTTAAACCACTTTTTAAGGTATTACCTTAAATAAAATATTTTATTTAA
>JACCDY010953170.1_pt1 | contig 18504 bp, 19 predicted proteins | sample 7446391 | NCBI WGS metagenome assembly JACCDY01 (sample SAMN15323451, study PRJNA562643) | freshwater metagenome | isolation source: river surface water | place: USA:Blue River Watershed | collected 2017-08-18
GCTACCGGCGCTTTAATCCCCGGATAAGGATCATATCCCTCCAGTGTGAAGTCTTCGTATTTGAAGTCTAAGATATCTTTCACGTTGGGATTGATTTTCATCGTAGGCAAAGCACGAGGAGTTCTAGTTAATTGCAGATCTACCTGTTCCATGTGATTGCTATAGAGGTGCGTGTCTCCTCCAGTCCAAATGAAATCTCCAAGTCCTAAATCGCAAACTTGTGCCATCATCATGGTTAACAAGGCATAAGAAGCGATGTTGAATGGAACTCCTAAGAATACATCGGCTGAGCGTTGGTATAATTGACAAGATAGTTTGCCGTTCGCTACGTAAAATTGAAAGAAGGCGTGGCAGGGCATTAAAGCCATTTTAGGCAAGTCAGCAACGTTCCAAGCACTTACAATGATGCGACGAGAATCTGGATTAGTTTTTAGGGTGTGAACGGCTTCTTTGATTTGGTCAATAACGACACCATTTGCACCTTCCCAGCTTCTCCACTGTTTTCCATACACGGGACCAAGGTCACCATTTGCGTCTGCCCATTCATCCCAAATGCGTACCCCATTTTCTGTTAGGTACCCAATGTTTGTTTCGCCATTTAAGAACCATAAAAGTTCGTGAATGATGGATTTTAGGTGTGTTTTTTTGGTGGTGACTAATGGAAAGCCCTCTTCTAGATTGAAGCGCATTTGGTAGCCAAAAACACTCGTTGTACCTGTTCCCGTACGGTCAGATTTAAACGTTCCGTTTTCCTTAATGTGGGTTAATAAATCTAAGTAAGCTTGCATATTAGGCTTCGAATTTTTCTCCGTTTAAAACTAAAGTATGAGTAATGGTGGCGCTAGGCTCTAATTGAGCGGTGGCGGAGCAATATTTGTCCATAGACATTTGGATGGCTTTCAAAGCTTTGTTGCCATCGATTGTACCCTTTAATTCAAATTGAATGTTGATGCTACGGAATGGAGTTTTCTCTGTTCCTTCAATCTTCTCCCGATCTCCTTGCACGCGAATTTGAAAGTCCTCCACGATTTGTCGTTGTTTCTTTAAGATTAAGATAACATCGATGGCAGTACATCCACCTAAACCCATTAATAAGAGCTCCATAGGTCTGGCGCCCGCATTGTGTCCTCCAATTCCTTCCGCCGCGTCGATGTGAACTGGAATGGGAGAGGAGCCTTTGGCCTCAAAATGAAAATCCTGATCTAGGCGATTTAATACTACTTCCATGCTATTTTAATTGATTCGATTTAATTTCTTTGGTCCATAAAACTTCGCCTTTTACATTAAACAAGGTAATGGTCAACGTTCTATCTTTTAACGGGCCGGTAACTTCTATTTTAGAGAAGGCTCTTTCTTGTACCAAAGTCCCTTCCACGAGTGTCGCATTAAAATCTTGCTTCACAGCATCCGCTTTTCCAGCAGTCATCGGCGAAACGGTCAAATCATATAAGGGATAAGTGCCTTCTCGCTCTAATTTATTCAGGTTAGAGATGTGGCGATCACCGCTTAAAAAGAGTACGCCAGGGATTTTACGGTTCTTTAGTTCTTTTAACAAATATGTTCTCTCTGCCTCATAATTCGCCATGTTTTCGAATACTTTGGCAGGACTAATCACCTGTCCACCGTTGACGATAACTTTGAAACTCGCTTTAGAGGTAGACAATTGATCTAACAACCAAGTCATTTGTTTCGCACCCCAATAGTCTTTGTTCGGATCATTTAACTCGTTCGGAGCTTTATTCCAGCGGTCATCCATTAGGAAAAATTCGACGTCCGCCCACTGAAATTTACCCGTGATACCCTCATTTGGGAATACAAAATTAGGATTACCCCAGTAGAGTTTAAACATCTCAAGCGACGTATACTTTAATGGAAATGAGCGGTCTGCGTCATTTGGGCCATAATCGTGATCATCCCAAATCGCATATTGGTGTACATTCGCTAACAAGGGCTGCATCGATTTTACTGCTCTCGCGTGGTCATTGCGATGAATCATGCCAGTTCGTGTGTAATCAGGTTCACGGTAATAGAAATTATCGCCACCCCACAGCATAAAATCAGGTTTCTTCGCATGCATGGCTGCATAAACTTCATCAGCACCGCCATATCCTCTACCTGGACGGTCTGTCGCCTCTTCATTTACATAATTGCATGTCCCGAAAATAAAGGAGAAAGCAGGTGGATCTTTTCGGTATTGCCAAAGTTCCTGAGTTTGGAATTCCAAGGCATAATCAAACGCCATTTTTTTGCCATTCACGAGCACTTCGTATTCGTATTTCTTTCCCATTGAAACCTCATCTGCGATGATGCGAGCGATATAGGCCGTCGATTTCTCCGTGTGAATGGGTTCGGTTTTATGGACAGTTTTATTGCCTTTTTCCCAGTATTGAATACTCACGTCAGCGGCTTTCTCCGTTTGGACCCAAACTAAAACCTCCTTCATTTCTGAATAGCCTAACATGGGACCACTCTTGATCTGGGCCTGTATAAACAAGGGCACAAAGAGGAATAAGGCGATAAATATTCTTTTCATGTTTGTTAGATTAGTATCTTTGTGGCTTACAATTTTCCCTATGGCATATTATTCAATTCAGAACATTCCTTTAACAGATTTGGCCAAAGATTTTGGTACTCCACTCTATGTATACGATGCCGACAAAATTAGGGAAAAAATCTCGGTTTTAAGAGCCGCTTTTGAGGGAATTGATTTGACCATTAAATATGCCGTTAAGGCGAATACAAATTTATCCATTTTGCGCCTCATGCGAGAGAATGGAGTGGATATGGATGTGGTTTCACCACAGGAATTGGAGTTAGGGTTAATCGCTGGCTATGAAGGATCAAATATCACTTTTACGCCTTCTGGAGTACATTTTTCAGAAATTGAATATGCGGTTTCCAAAGGTGCCATCGTCAACCTAGACAACCTTTCTGTCTTAGAAAAGTTCGGAGCTACCTACGGATCATCGCAGCCCTGTTTGATTCGTATCAAGCCCCACGTTTTTGGAGGTGGAAATGAGAAAATCATGACGGCTCACCCGGAGTCTAAATTTGGCATCTCCATTCATCAAAAAGCGGAGATTCTTGCTATCGTTGAGAAATATAAAATCAACGTCATCGGACTTCACCAACACACTGGATCCGATATCAAGGACGGTCAGACCTTCGAACAAGCTGCTTCAGCCTTGTTTGATTTTGCTTATGACTTCAAAGACTTACAAATCATCGACCTAGGCGGTGGTTTCAAAGTCCCCTATTCTCCAGAAGATCCGGGTGTAAATATGAAAGAAGTAGGCCAAATCATGAGCAACGCCTTCCGTGCTTTTTGCACAAAATACGGCCGCGAATTACGCCTTTGGGTAGAACCAGGAAAGTTTTTAGTGAGCGAATCAGGTACTTTTTTAGCTGAAACCAATGTCGTTAAGCGTGATCCAGTGAAGACATTCGTAGGTATAAATTCAGGTTTAAATCACCTCATTCGCCCCATGATGTATGGTTCTTACCACTACATGTTCAATGCTTCGAACCAAGATACTTCTAAGCAAGAAGAATACCGGGTAACCGGTTATATCTGCGAGACAGATACATTCTCCTTTGATTACAACGGAAAGCAAAACGAAAGAATGCTCAACGAGGTCAAAGAAGGTGATATCATCGCTTTAGCTAACGCTGGAGCCTATGGCTTCACTATGGCTTCTCATTATAATTCCCGTTTTCTACCGGCAGAGGTGTTAGTCGATGGCGGTGTGGCGCGAGTGATTCGCAGGAGAGAGACGATGGAGGATATCTTGCGTGGGCAAGAGTAGCTTTTATAGAGTAGAGATTAGAGAGTATAGAGTAGAGATATAAAGCATAGAGCACAAAGCATAAAGAATAAAGACGGAATCAAAAAAGGGGCGAAGGCCCCTTTTTTGATGATTGTGGGTGGGTTACTTATTTTCAAGTGACTTTATGTACTTCGAGGGAGTTACTCCCACTTGCTCTTTAAAAGCATCAATGAATTTTGATCTAGAAGCAAAACCAGCGCTGGAAGAAACGGCTTCGAGCGTAAATTTTTGACTTACACCTAAGTTTAGTTGCTCAATAGCATAGTTAATTCGATGCTTCTTCCGCCATTGACTAAAAGTCGTCTGCTGTTTTACATTAAAGTAATAAGATAAATCTCTTTCTGTGATTTTAAGGTCAAAAGCCATTTGAGCTAATGAAAAATCCTTTCTCAGGTAAGGGTTCGATTCTAGGTAGTACGTAATTTCAATATCAATCTCGGGATCATTTTCTATTTGATTTCTTTTCTTAGGTATTATTGATTTGAAATCATTTAGCAGATTTTGTTTCGCTGGATTATAGGAGATATTCCCAAAAAGAATTTTGGGAAAAAGAAAAAGGAAGATATTCTGTAGGAAAAATCCACCACCAGCTATGCCAAAATAATGATTTTTTGATGTAAATATTTGCGCATAACTTTCACTTTCAAAATCAAAACGGATGCCCACCACCGTTAACATATGTAAGAAACTATTGCTCGAAATGATTACCTGAATGGCACAAAGCAAATATATCCATCTTTTCAACATGGTATGGTTTGTGCTCAAAATCCCTATCTGATCTTTTGTTCTCTTGGAATAAATAACAAAATAACCGATAGACAAAATACAGTAAAAAAGTAGGTGAATTGTTCTGGAGATGAGGATACTGCCAAAGGAAATAAATAGAAAATCAAGGTCGTATTTTTCTGTGACATTGATAATCTCATGAGCGATTTTGGCCTTATCATTAAAAGGAAGTAGCGTGAACGGCAGACAATTAATGCCTACTAATATAGCCGGTAGGAGGTGTAGGAAATCTACTTTATCCAGCTTATGATTACCCGAAATGGTTGTTTTGACATAATAAAATAAGCAGGGCCCTACTAGGTAGGAGAGGGGTAACCAATGTACAAAACAGATGCCTTCCCAAAATGGATCTTTTGTATAATGCAGACCGAAATAGATCAAAACTATCCAATTGCAAATCAAAAAGAACAGGGCTAGATAACCATTTGATTTGTTCAATGAGCTAAAATAGTAAATCAGAAGAAAGGAAGTGAAAATCCCAAACAAAGGGAAAATAATGCCCATACACGAAATTATATTGTTTTCAGTCCAAGATAAATAAAATCTACCTATTTCAACTTGTTCCAACTTAGCAAAATGGAACATTCCTAACAACAGGTCGCTTGGGGAAAGTGGGCTGTTTTCCCAATTTTAGGTTTTACAACTTAAACAATTTCTATATGAAAAAATTAGTTCTATTATTGCTATGCGTTTCAAGTATCGCAACTGCTCAATCAACTCTTAAATTAAAATCTGCTACCCCCATTGAAGGAGAGGATGCTGGTTACAGCTTGGAAAATTCACCTAACACGAACTGGATTTTAAAATCAGTCAAAGCTTTAGAATCCCTGGATACGACAGCTTATAAATCTTTTTATGCACCTGAGGTTAAGTTTCATGATAACCAGGAAACTAAAAATTTAACTCAGAATATTGGTTTTTTGATGGCCTTAAAGTCTAATGGTATTTCCGTTAAATTCGAAAGGGTCGCACCTATTTGGGAATACGTTCATAAAACTAAAAATATGTCTTCTACCGATCATTATGTAATCTCTTATCAAAATGCGGTATTGACAAAGGGTGATAAAACAGTGAAGGTTGTAATCAATGCTGTTGATTTAATGAAAGAGGGTAAAATCAAAGAGGAGTGGTTAGTCTATGATACGGCCGGGATATTAAGTCTATTAAACTAGGTTGGACAAAAAGGGGCGAAGGCCCCTTTTTTGATTGATAAGTGGTAGTAGGGAGTAATCAGTGGTCAGTCGTCAGTGGGCGGTGGACAGCCGTCAGTCGCTAGTCACTAGTCGCTAGTCCGGAGGAAATTAGTCCGGAGGTCGCAATTTTTCCTGATATGTATTGATGTAGATGCTTCAAAATTATTTGGCCTGTCAACAATTTTGAAGAATCTACATTAATACATAACCCACGTATCCTTCGACCCACCCCCCTGCGAAGAATTCACCACAAGCGAATCTTTTCTCAAAGCCACCCGAGTCAATCCGCCCGGCATTACGTTTACACCATTTCCATACAAAATATAAGGACGTAAATCGACGTGGCGTCCTTCTGCGTGGTCGTCGATGAGACAAGGAACACGAGAAAGAGAAATGGTCGGTTGTGCAATGTAGTTTCGTGGATTGCTTAGAATTAGGGCTTTGAACTTTTCTTGCTCTTCTTTCGTGGATTTTGGCCCAATTAACATACCATATCCGCCGGCCTCATTCGCTTCTTTTACGACTAATTTTTCGATGTTTTCGAGGACATACTTGCGATCCTCCTCTTCTGAACAGATGTAGGTTTTTACGTTTTGGATGATTGGGTCCTCGTTTAAATAATATTTGATAATGCGGGGAACGTAGGCATATATCACTTTGTCGTCTGCAACACCGGTTCCTGGGGCGTTTGCAATAGCTACTTTGCCGTTTTTGTAGACTTCGAAAATGCCTGGAATTCCAATCATGGAATCAGGATTGAATACGGTAGGATCTAAGAAAGTGTCGTCAATACGGCGGTAAATGACGTCTACGATTTGGAAACCTTTAGTAGTACGCATTTTTACATAGCCCTCATGAACGACTAAATCGCGGGCGTCCACCAGTTCAACTCCCATTTGTTGGGCTAAATAGGAATGCTCAAAATAGGCGGAATTATAAATACCTGGTGTTAAAACTACTACCGTTGGTTCTGGGCGGTCGCTGATGAAACGCAACATCTCTAATAACTTATTTGGGTAGTCAGAGATGGGTCTGATTCGGGTTTTAGCCACAACTTCAGGAAAGGTTTGCTTTAAAAGTTCCCGGTTTTCCATCATATAGGAGACGCCGGATGGGCAACGTAAATTGTCCTCCAGAATCATATATTCTCCATCTGCGCCTCGAATTAGGTCGGTTCCGGTGATGTGGATATAGATGTTTTTCGCGGGTTTAATTCCGATGCAGGGTTTCAAAAAGTCTTTGGAGGAATTGATAACCGCTGCAGGAATGATACCGTCTTTGATGATTTTTTGGTCAGAGTAGATGTCATTTAAAAAAAGATTAAGGGCTGTAATGCGTTGGATTAAGCCTTTTTCGATCTTTTCCCATTCTGACGCATCCACAATGCGGGGAATGATATCAACCGGCATGATGCGCTCTGTGCCTTCGTTTTCTGAATATACGTTGAATGTAATCCCCATGGCCATTAAGGCTCTTTCAGCGGATTGCTGTCTACGTAGAAATTCTTCTTGAGAAAGTTGTTCTACGCGTTCTTTGAAGTGGTCATATCCGGGACGTACCTTTCCGTCCGCGTCGAACATTTCATCGAAAAAGCCGCCTGTGTCGTAGTTGTTGAAGGAAAAATTCATGGTATAGATAGTTAAATGCTTGATATAGATTTAATTTAGAATTTTATTTTTGTTTTGATTTTCCAAACCAGAACAATTTTTAATAATTTCCTGAAATACCCTTTTAATTATTGGAAATTTACCATTTTTTGTCTGAAATTGAAGTCTATGTCGATATCCTCCTTTTATTTTTCAAGTCCTATCGGTTTGCTCCATCTCGAGCTTTCTGATCAAGGATTGAGATCCTGTCGTTTTGTGGAGGAAGTCCTCTCAGATGAAATTCACCATGCTGCTGAGGTTCAATCTATTAAATCGATGTTAGCGGAGTATTTCGAATCGGGTCTTTGGCAAGATTATCCAACTGATCCCTCTATAGGGACTCTTTTTCAACAAAAGGTATGGAGTGAATTGCGCAAGATTCCTACCGGTTCTTCGGTGACTTACGCAGAAATTGCGCAGCGCTTAAAAATGCCGAAGGCGGCGCAGGCAGTGGGTAATGCAAATGGCCAAAATCCCATCTTACTTTTTAATCCCTGTCATCGTGTAATTGGCGCATCAGGTAAACTGGTCGGGTATAGTGGGGGACTTTGGCGGAAAGAATGGTTGTTAGCGAAGGAAGGCGCGACTTTATTTTAGCGTATATTTGTGGCTATGGAAAATGATCAAATTGTCGATGTGCTTGAGCTTCTCGTGAAGCTTTGGGATTTACATAACAGCAATGAATTCAAAAGTAAAAATCTAGCTTTTGCTGCGCGTGGATTAGATAAATTTCCCGGTTTGATTCATTCCTTGAGTGAACAAGAATTACTGATGATTCCTGGTGTAGGGAAGGTCGTTGTTCAACTAGTACAAGAAGTGGCTGCTACGGGCACCTGTACTGATTTAGAGCAAATTATCGAACAAACACCTGCTGGACTTTTACAACTACTGAAGATTAAGGGTTTAGGTCCTAAAAAAGTAAGGACGATTTGGCAGGAGTTGCAAATAACAGAAATTGATGACCTATTAGACGCTTGTGAAGATGGGAGATTAGCGAATTTGAAGGGATTTGGTGGGTCTATTGTCGAAAGTGTCAAGCTCAATATTCAATTCATTAAATCGAATTCTAGCAAATTACGAATTAATAAGGCATCGGATTTAGCTGCTGAAATCAAGACGCAACTCTCCCAATATTTTGAGCGGGTAGAAATAGCTGGCGAGTTAAGACGTAATGCGGAAATTATTTCAAGCCTGGTGTTTTTAGTTGAAACGGAGGATTTGTTCGGTGCTTCTGGACTATTACAATCCGTAGAAGGCTTAGAGGAGGATAGGAAGGAGTCTTCTCCTTTCACTTGGAGAGGTGGAATTGCAGGTCATTTGATCCCGTTGGAAATTCATTTTGCGAGTCAATCAGAGTTTATTTCCAAGTATTTTGGTTTGTCTGCCACCCAGGAGCATTTAAGTCAAGTGCATTTTATGGAGCGATTTGAGGGAAAATCAATCGATTCAGAACAAGAAATATATACCAGCCAATCCTTGCCTTATATTGAGCCGGAGATGCGAGAAGGCCTTCAGGAGTTTGAATGGGCGAAAAACCATGGCCATCTGGCATTGATTCAATATGCTGATTTGCAGGGATGTTTACACAACCACTCGACCTATTCGGATGGTAAAAATACGCTAGTGGAAATGGCTGAAGCGTGTCGAGCGCATGGATTATCCTATTTCGGGATTGCAGATCACTCAAAATATGCGGCCTATGCGGGAGGATTGAAAGAAGAGGATGTCCTTAGGCAACATGCTGAAATCGATCAATTGAACTCACAATGGACTGATTTTCAAATTTTAAAGGGAATTGAGGCTGATATTTTGCCAGATGGAAGTTTAGACTATGATGCTGACGTTTTGTCTTCCTTTGATTATGTGGTGGCTTCTGTTCATGCAGGATTAGTGATGGACTTGGATAAAGCGATGTCTCGCGTGATAAAAGCCATAGAAAATCCCTACACCTCTATTCTAGGGCATCCCACTGGAAGATTATTGTTAGCTAGACCTGGATTTCCTTTGCAGATGTCGAAGATTCTAGATGCCTGCAAGGCTAATGGGGTATCTGTCGAATTGAATGCGAGTCCGTATCGTTTGGATTTAGATTGGCGTTATATCTACGAGGCGATGGACAAAGGCCTATTTGTTTCCGTTAATCCAGATGCCCATGCCATTGCCGGCATTACGGATATGGAATGGGGCGTGAAAGTGGGAAGAAAAGGAGGCCTTTTGAAGGAATTGACGTTGAACGCCTTGTCTTTGGCAGAGATTAAAAAATTCTTTTCTAAAAGTTAGGCTTGAGTAAATACTTCGCATAGAAGTCATCGATTACTCGGACGGCTTCGGTAGGAGTATCTACTAATGAAAATAATTCTAAGTCCTCTTCGTGAATATTCCCGTGTCCCACCATGGTCTTTTTAATCCAATCAAGTAGACCTCCCCAATAGTCTTTTCCCACTAATACTACCGGGAAACGACCTATTTTATGGGTTTGGATCAACGTAAGTGATTCAAACATTTCGTCCAAGGTACCGAAACCGCCCGGCATTATAATAAAGCCCTGTGAATATTTGACAAACATTACTTTGCGCACAAAAAAGAAATCAAAGTTGATGTTTTTATCAGAATCGATGTAAGGATTGGGCTTTTGTTCAAACGGCAATTCGATGTTTAATCCTACACTTCTTCCTTTTTCACTTGCCGCTCCTTTATTCCCAGCCTCCATAATACCGGGGCCACCGCCTGTTATAACGCCATAACCATGTCTCACTAATTTCGCAGCAATTTCTTCCGCTATCTTGTAATAAGGATTATCAGGACTTGTTCTTGCTGATCCGAATATAGACACGCAAGGGCCAATTTTGGATAATTTATCAATTCCCTCGACGAATTCGCTCATGATTTTGAAGATACGCCACGATTCCTCTGATTTAATTTGAGCCCAGGTTTTATCACCAAAAGCCTGCTTGATTTTTTCTTCTTCCTCTTTCCAGTTATTCTCCGTCATAATTTTCAAAATTGTTTCCTAAATGTAGGACTAATCCTTTTACCTTTGCAAATAAATAAATCATAAATTAATGAATGCTCCTTTAAGTTTTGCAGTAGGCGGTGACCACGCTGGTTTTGATTACAAGAATGATTTGATCTCTTTTTTAGAGGCCAAAGGTATCACGGTGAAAGACTGTGGCACCTATTCAGCTGATTCTGTAGACTATCCAGATTTTGCACACCCAGTCGCAGATGCAGTGGAAAAAGGAGAGGTAAGTTTTGGTTTATTATTATGTGGTAGTGCTAATGGGGTAGCTATCACGGCGAATAAGCACCAAGGAATCCGCGCAGGTTTAGCCTGGAATACGGAGGTAGCTGCCTTAGTTCGTCAACACAATGATGCGAATGTATTGTGTTTACCCGTTCGCTTCATCTCTTTAGAAGAAGCCAAAGCTTGTTTACAGGTATTTTTAGATACTCCTTTTGAGGGAGGTCGTCATCAAGGCCGCGTGAACAAGATTTCTTGTTGTTAAGCTATTTTTTACGGTAAAGTTTAGGACTCACTAATACGTATTGTTGCGTGATAGAAGGAAGATGCTGCCCAATTTTGGGTAAATAACCTTCAGAATCGTAGATATAGGTGGGTTGATCCTTAGCAAAATATTCCTGAACCGTGATGACGTTTTTATAGGAATTCAATTGACTTAATAAAGGTTTAGCCAATTCCCAATTCACAAATGGTCCAGCCATTTCATTGTGCAAGTATTCGTGTATCTCTGGACCTAATACAAGCAATTTTTGGCCACTAATGGATAATAGAGGCTTCTGTTTAATCGTCATTTCACCTTCCTTGTAGTCTTGTTTTGCGAGAATAAATACCGAGGCAACTAGTAGCACGAAAACGAGTTCTTTCTGCCAATTCTTCTTGATCACATAGAAGATATTTAATCCAAAATAGGCCAAAGGAGGCAATAAGATCACGAAGTTGATGCGGTGAAAGGCAGGGAAATTAGCCATGGAAAGAAAGCTAAAGAAAAACCAGATAATGGTCGTCTGCTGTGCTTTCTGGGCATGTGCTCTAATTTTGGGATTCCCCACTACTTTGTATAAACCCCAAATTCCTAACAGGAAGGCCGGGGCAAAGGTCAGCAATACTCGCTTGCTTTCTTCCCAAGAAATCAGCTGAAAGGTGAAGAGCGATTGACGGTAAACCTGCCATAAATAGTGGAGGTTTCCGCGGAAAGAAAAGACTAAACTTGTTATGGTGATGACAAATAGATAGCCGATCAGTACGAGAATAATTTGTCGAATGCTGATACCTGAATAAAATAACAAACTCAAAATAGCCCAAGGTAAAACCCAGAAATAGGCAGGGAATAACAAGGTGGCTGTGGCTAGGTAGACCCCAACTAAAAATACGCGGTCATTAACTAATAAAGTTTTTTGCTGCTGAATGATTTCCCTCCAGGTTAATAACAGAAAGGTTAATCCCAGTAAGGCAGGATCTGGTACGTAAAATTCTCTTGTCAGATGAAATAAAAGCAGATAGATTCCAAAAGCCAATCCGCCCAATTTCGGCATCAAATCAAACTGTAAAATACAACGCTGAAAAAGATAGGCCTGAAGGCAGATGATGGAAAAAGCAATGTAGGGGTTAGCGGAAATGGAGAACGAAAAAAAATCAAGTAATTGATAGAATCCCGTTGCAAAGGGTCCCGTATTATCTCGAATGTCTTTGTAAAGCCTGAACCCTTGGTTTAACTTTTGGCCAATTAAATAGTTTTTAATTTCCCATGGAAAATAGGTAAATCCCTGCTGAGTCTGCACAAATGCTAAAAATCCCCCTACAAGACAAAAAAGTAGGATGGAGATCAGGCTATTGGATTTAATAAATTGCAACATATTTAGCTAAACGAAGCCCTAAATTACGGTGATTCCAATTATTATTATGAAATTTGCAGGTGTTTTTTGTGATAAAAACACCTTTTAAAATTAGAGCAAGCATGGATACGAAGCGTCAGCAAAAATTTGGCCGTCAAATACAAAAGGATTTAAGTGATATTTTTCAAAAAGAATTCAAAGAGATTTTTGGAAAAGGAATGGTTACGGTGACTGAAGTGAAAATCAGTCCGGATTTATCTGTGGCGCGTTGCTATTTAAGTTTTTTGTTGATTGATGATCGGGAGGCTGTGATGGATGAATTAGAAATCCGAAATAAGGCCATTCGCAATGCCCTAGCGAATCGCATTCGTAAGCAGGTGCGTATTATTCCTAATTTAGTTTTCTTCTTAGACGATACCGCGGAATATGCTGCTAAAATTGAAGCGCTATTTGAAGGATTAGTTATTCCTCCGGCAGATGGAGAGGTGCCTAATCGGGTGGCTGACGAAATTGATTAAAAGATGAGTATTTCCTTATTTGTTGCGAAAAGGTATTTTTTTTCCCCATTTAAGGCGAGTTTTATCACCTTAATTTCCCGCATCTCGATGATCGGGGTGGGAGTAGAGGTGATGGCATTAGTGCTCATATTATCCGTATTTAATGGTTTAGAGGATTTCCAAAAAGGCTTATTCAAAACATTTGATCCCGATTTAACCATTGTTTCCAAAACCGATTCGCGTTTTTCATTTCAAGCCACTCAGCTAAACTCCATAGCTAAAATTCCTGGTGTCCGTTCTATTCAACCCATTTTAGAGGATCAAGCCTTAATTCGGTACAATGGCAAGCAATTAGTCGTGACATTAAAGGGAATTGATTCCTCCTTTATTGCTTCTAAACGATTGAAAAATCAGGTGGTGGATGGCGAATATTTAGTGGATTATGAGGGTCATCCTTTTGGAATGGTGGGTGCGGGCGTGTTTATGGCGATGGGAATGAATTTTGAGGATAGTTTTCACCCGATTGAAGCCTGGTATCCGAATCAAAAAGCCTTAGCTAATTTTCAAATAACACAAGATGCCGCTAATCAGAAGGCTTTTTTCCCTTCTGCAGTATTGCAAGTAGAACAAACGTTTGATAATCAACAAATTCTAGTCCCCTTGCAATGGATGCGTGAATTGACTTTGTCTGATTCGACTGCGGTTTCTCGTTTTGATATTATGTTAGAGGAGGGAGTTAATGAGGTTCAAGTTCAACAAAGTATTAAGCAGATCTTAGGTTCGAATTTTGGGGTCCAAACAAGGGATCAACAGCACGCCATATTATTACGAGCCATCAAGATTGAAAAACTGTTTGTCTTTATTCTAATGGCCTTTATTATGGGCATTGCCTCCTTTACGCTTTTTTATGCCTTATCGCTTCTTGTGATTGAGAAAAGAAAGGACTTGAGAACCTTGTTGGCTATGGGAATTACGCAACGTCAGTTACTGCGTATTTTCTTATTGGTGGGCCTATTTATCAGTTTCTCAGGGGCAGTTGTTGGGATGGGACTCGGATTTACTTTGGGCTGGATACAACAAACGTTCGGAATTATCCCTTTAGGAATCCCGAACGCTTTAATTGATGCCTATCCTATTCAAATGGAATGGCTTGATTTTCTGATGACCGCTCTAGTGGTGATTGTCATTACTTTTTTGGCCTCAATCATACCGGCTCGAAAAGCGGTTCAAATGACTTTTAATCAGCCAAAGGCGGATTAAATTCTCCTTCCCACTTCGATACCACGCAAGTCGCTACTCCGTTTCCAGCAACAGAAGTTACCGTTCTACCCATATCTAAGAAAGGATCTACACCTAGTAAAAGGGCAATTCCTTCGGCTGGTAGATTGAACATGGTTAATGTTCCGGCAATGATCACTAAGGAGGCGCGAGGTACACCTGCGATACCTTTGGACGTAATCATCAAGGTTAATAACATCGTGATTTGTTGTTCTAAACTTAAATGAACGCCATAAGCTTGCGCAATAAATCCAGTGGCGAAGGTCATATATAACATAGAGCCATCTAAATTAAAGCTATAACCAAGTGGCAATACAAAGCCTACAATACGTCTGCTACATCCGAATTTCTCTAATGCAGCAATGGTTTGTGGGAAGGACGCCTCAGAACTAGCCGTCGAAAAGGAGATTAGTAAAGCTTCTTTTAACTCTTTTAATAGTTTCCAATAAGGGATGCCATTCACGATACAAATGATCCACAAGATCACAACGGTAAAGAATAATAGGCCACCCATGAAACACAACATCAAGTAGCCATAGCTGATCAAAATGCTTAAACCTTTATTAGCCACAACTGTCGTCATAGCAGCAAATACGGCGTAGGGTGCCACCTCCATTACATAATTCACCATTTTAAAGATGACCTCTGCTAGGTTTTCAATCACGTGAATCAAACGTTTTCCCACCTCACCAATAGAACCTAAAGCAACGCCAAAGAAAAGGGAGAAGATCACAATTTGCAGAATTTCATTTTCCGCTAAAGCCTTGAAAAAGCTATCCGGAAAAATATGCAAGATGAAGTCTTCCATAGTTTTGGCTTTCGAGGAATCGATGCCCGTTTCTGTGCCTGCAGCGGGTTTAGGCCAACTTTGAAGACTTCCAGGTTGTGTAATGTTCACCACCACAAGTCCTGTTACTAAGGAAAGAATGGTCGCAAAATAGAAATAACCGATCGTTTTAATACCAATCCGGCCTACAGCCTTGAAATCACCCAATTTCGCAATTCCCACTACCAGTGTACAGAACACTAAGGGGCCTACGATCATTTTGATGAGGCGTAAGAATATCTTAGACACGATTTGAACCTTAGCCCCTAAATCGTGGCTAACTTCTGGAGCAAAATAAAGGAAGAAGAATTCACCTAGCACTAGGCCAAGGATAAATCCAATGATAATTTTATTCGTTAAGGTTAATTTCATTTTTAGCTGATGAGGGATAAGTATTTTTTATAAAGAGGTTTACGGTAAAAAATCATTCCCCAAAGAAAAGGGAAAAGTAGGTAATTCAAAAACGACATTCCCGTATCAAAGGAAATTTCATCGATAATCAGGCTATGAAGTGGGTTTACCTCAATTACCCGGTGCTTGTGTCTCCAAAAACGCAGACCAAACGGCATTTCAACTCCTTCATCCACAAAATACCAATCCTCAGGCGTGTCATTTTCTGCTGTAATCAGTGAGCTCCAGGTGAGCTTCGTCAGGAGTAGATTGATTTTCAGAATTACCTGATCGTCTTTTTTACATCCATCAAATCTCTCCAATGTAACCTGTGGAAAAGGGGGCGATAATTTCAGTAATAAGTCGGAAGTAAAATGTTCCTTTATGTGAGAGAGGGGAGCCTTTACGGGGCTGGAGAGGGTGAAGGATAGCATATTAGGCTACCAAAAGTTTAAGCAGTGTCGCAAACAATAATTTAATGCCCGAGGCAATGTATTTTGCTACGCTCATTTGCTCTTCCGTCTTATCAGAAACATCCTGATCCGGACTACCTTCTTCCCGCGAAACAATTCTCTGTGGTTTGCTTGCCATCATTTTTGCAGACGAATCTGTTTGTATCGTTTTCGCCTTCGGGTTTAGGGCAGAATATTCTACACGACCAAAACTGCAGAAAAATAGAATCGTTAAAATTCCGATGAATCCTTTTTTCATTTAATCTTTTGTTTTGCTGCTTCTACCGCTAGTTTTTGTGTTGCAATTTCGCCCTCTTTCGTCTTTTGGTCTAATTTATTCTGCAATTGATTCGTAAGAATCTTCTCCTTGTCGATTTTAGCTTCCTTTAGGCGCTCTTCTAAATTATTTATTTGACGCGCATTTGAGTCTAATTCACGAATCAAACGCTCGGCTTGCTTACTGTTTTTAGCTTGTGCGGCGATAAGTTCAGCTAATTTGTTTTCTTCCACTCTGACCCCTTCTTCTAAATCAACAATTTTGATGAAATCCTCAATCCAAGTGCTTGCTTCGCTTAACTTAGCATGCCCAGTTTGAATGTATTCATCCGCACCAGTCGCGATGGAAATGAATAATTTTACTTTTTTATTCTCTTCTGAAACTTTAGAAACCACCGTTAAAGGCTTGTCTGAGATGCTCGCAATCTGAATATCAGAACTCGCATACGTGCCATTTTTTCCCTCTACTACTTTGCCAAATTTAGATAAATACGCCTTCCAGCTGGCTCTCGCATACTTTTCTTGTGTATTAACAAAGGTGTAGACTCCTTCTTTTTTAGATTTATCTACTTCAGACATACCTGTGAAAACTTGTGCCTTAGCAGAGAAGCTGCCGATTGAAAGTAGAAGTAGAACCAGGATCTTTTTCATAGAGACGAATTTTTTATTAAAGTTAGGAGATTTTTTTAGCTAGGACAACCCTGTTTTTGTTAGAAAAATCACGGAAAGCAAAAAGTGTAAATTCTCCACCGTCTTTTAGCTGGAATTTCTTTCGAATTTCGTCCGCATTGATGGGAAAATTACGCGTAGAGATATTCGCTTTTTTCCCTGGCAGCACTTCTTGTAACCACTTTTTTTCCAAAGAACCTTCTGCTATCACCTGAAACGCTCTACCAGGGAATTTAGTATCTGCCTCTTCCGATGTATAGAGATGTGTATTAGGAGCAATCTTCGTGACACTAGCACTTACTGTCTTGAAGAATCCACCTTTTAGAATACCCGCATGTGGTTCATATAGGTAGTTCTTGCAATCACTGAATTTGATATTCGATTGCGTTTCACTTGATTTTTTTGCCATGAAAAGAAGCGGATTTTCTTGATTCAATTCAATAATGCTGATTTCTGGATCCTCTGAAGAATTATTCGTTTTGAGAAAAAGCAACTCTTTTACCTCATTTTTGATACAAATGACATAGACTTTTTCTACCCCCTCCAATTCTTTTATGGCTCTTTCTATATCGAGGAGAGGGCTTGTTTTTATCAACAAACTGGTCTTTTCAGAGATATGAGGGATTAATTCGATGGCATTCGGTTCACAATCTTGTAACAAAACCACTTTATTTCCTGCTTTATCTCTTCTGGCTGGGTCTACGTAGAGGAAATCAAACGTGTCTTTCTGTTGCACTAGCCAGGTAAGACTATCCGTCGCGTGATGTCTAATACGACCTGCATTCAGTTGTTGGTGATTATAGGCCGTGATTTGTGCTAAATCCGCTTGCCTTTCTAGGTAATCGACTTCGCAACCTGCTCGAGCAAAGGCATAGGAATCTAATCCCATTCCACCTGTTAAATCGACAATTTTACCTTTTACAAGACTAGCTTTATAGTGCGCCGTTTCTTCCGAGGAGGATTGTTCTAATGCCAAAGAAGGAGGGAAAAACACCTGGGTATTGGCTACCCATTGAGGCATTTTGTCTTTGAGTTTTTGTCTGGCTTTTATTTGGCCTACTAATTTAGGAACATCTAAATCAGGGTATTTCGATGCTTCTAAGGCAATCGCGACAGGATCTCGATGGAGATTCTCTTGTATAAATTGAATTTCAGTTTCTAGAAGCATCCCCTAAAATTAGCACCTCTGCTTTGATTATTTTTATTTAAATTAGTGAAATTGAATAAATATCAGATGACTGGATTAATATTAGCGGCAGGCGCATCGTCTCGTTTAGGGGAAGCAAAACAATTATTAGTTTATCAGGGCCAAAGCCTCTTAGAACGGTCCATCCGTCTCGCATTCAGTGTTTGCCAGGAAGTAGTTGTGTGTTTAGGAGCCGAGGTAAAACAAACCGTGGCCATCATCGAAAAATTACAAAAAGAATTCCCCGCTCTTTCTTATGTGGAGATTGAAAATTGGGAAAAAGGAATGGGGGAATCCTTGTCAGTAGGATTAAAAACTATAGATTCAGCAAATGATGTACTCGTATTATTGTGCGATTTGCCTTTTTTAACGAATGCGCACATGAAAAATATCATCTCCTTGGCTAATCCGGAAAGAGCCATTGTCGCTTCCTTTCTAGGAGTTAATTCGCCTCCCGTATTAATCCCAAGTGCTTTACGTCCCTTATTTAAAAACTGGAGTGGAGATCAGGGTTTGGGTAAATTCTGGCGTTTAAATCCCATGCTGTGTGAAATCATTCACTTTTCGGATAAATTTCGGGACGTCGATGTGCCGGAAGATCGGGAGTATTGGGGGATTTAAAAC
>JACCDY010538988.1_pt1 | contig 18481 bp, 10 predicted proteins | sample 7446391 | NCBI WGS metagenome assembly JACCDY01 (sample SAMN15323451, study PRJNA562643) | freshwater metagenome | isolation source: river surface water | place: USA:Blue River Watershed | collected 2017-08-18
AGCGTACACGTCGTGGTGCTGGTAACTACGCTGTTGTAAGCCCATTTGCATTGACAATCTTGCAATCTGCTACAACTAGTGCATTTGCTCGTACAACAGAAGGTACATTCGAAGCTCCAACTAACACCAAGTTTGTTGGTACATTGAACAACGCAATGAAGGTGTATGTAAACAGCTATGCAGCTGATTCTACAGACATCCTAATTGGTTACAAGGGTGCTAGCGAATCTGATGCTCCAGCATTCTACTGCCCATACATCCCATTGATGAGCAGCGGTGTTGTTCTAGACCCATCAACATTCGAACCAGTCGTATCATTCATGACACGTTATGGTTATGTTGAGTTGTCTAACACTGCATCTTCTCTAGGTAACGCAGCTGACTATCTAGGTCGTGTTGCTATTACTAGCGGTAACGTTAAGTTCAGCTAATCAATCCCTAGAGGTTGTAAAACAAAAAGGGCTCTTCGGAGCCCTTTTATTTTGGGTAAATATATTATGCCTACTACAACACTAATCGCACCGACAATAATAACACAAGTTGAATCTTATAACGATGTATTGAATCGTTACTCAATACCTTGGAATAATGTTAATAACATCTTGGACCAGGGGTTATATGCAGTCACTGATAGTCCAATTCACACTATTAGTGGATTTTGGCAGGAAAAATTTTACACTGAAACACATAGGATTGATACTACTGGGTATAATTTTGAAGACAACGGATTAAGTGTAGTGGGTATTGAGGCACTAGTGGTAGTCCAACGTTTGTCAAGAGTGCAAGATTTAGTAATACAACTCACTCTTGATGGTGAATTAGTTGGTGATAATCTAGCAAGTACGATTAATCCAGTACAATCAAATCAATACACTGGTGAATATGATGAACCATTGATTCCTGTTGGCGATGTACACATATACGGTAGTCCTACGGATCTTTGGGGCAGGTCGTGGACGAGCACAGAGATCGCTAACTCTTCATTTGGGCTGGCAGTTAGTTTTAAAAGCAACCAAATAGTTCCACATCGAGATTTAGTGTATTTAGACCAAGTTGCTCTCCGGATCACTTACGCATAAATACATAGTCAGCTGGCACGGTGCCAGTTTATGCAGAATCCTACTGCGTATGACCTAGAACGTCAAATTTAAGGAGAATCAAATGGGACGTCCATTAAACAAAAAATATTTCGGTAACCGTAATACGGGTTCTGCTAGCACAACTGCTGATAACGGCATTGGTGGCGGATATGTATCAAGTGTTACTATCGACACTGCTGGTTCATATACAACTCGTCCAACAGTAACATTTTCAACACCAGATAAGACAGCATTAGGTGCTGTTCGTGCTACTGGTACAGTTAACATGGAAGCATTATCTGCTACTGTTGTTGACGGTAAAACAGGTTATGTAGTTGGTGATTTGCTAACAGTTACAGGCGCAGGTGGCGCTATTGCTTATGTTGCTACTATTGACGGTGATGGTACTGTTTTAACAGTTAACTTTACTGGTACTGGTGCTGCTCGTGGCACACAAACTGACCTAACAGACATCACAACAGGTGTTGCTACAACAACTAACAGCGTTGCTGGTACTGTTGGTGTAACATTAGATGTTGCATATCGTGTTAAGAGCATTACTATTACAGAACCTGGTTCTGGTTACACAGACGCTACTGACGCCGCAGTTACATTTAGTGCAGGCACTGGCGCAGGTACAGTAGTATTAGGTACAGACACTGGTAACGTTGGATCAGCAACTAACCAAGAAAATGCTATCACTATGACAGCATACTTAACAGGTGGTTCTGCATTGACTGTTGACGTTATCAAACAAGTATCTACAAACCGTTACAAAGTAACTGATGGTACTCGCACAGGAATTGTACAACTACAAGGTAGTTTGGCAAACGCCGCAGGTGAATGTAGTATTCTTGCTACTGACAGCGCCGGCGGTACTTACTATGTTACCAAATTAACAGCTCATAAGGCAACATTAACTGCTGGTACTGGTACACAATTTGAAACAGGTGAAGCAATTCCTTGGACATTTGGTACTGCAACAGAGGACTACAGCGTAAAGATTGCCAACGCTTAATAAACCGGGGGCGTTGGCCCCCTTTTAAGGAAACAGAATAATGTCTAGAGTAGTTAATGTAAGCCAAGGTGATTACGTTGTTAAAGTTCGTAACAACGGTAATATCCTATTGGACCCTGGTTCAAATGGTAAAGTTACAATCACTGGTAACTTGGATGTATTGGGTGATGCTACTGAAGTCAACACACAATCGTTGTCAGTTACTGATAACATTATTCTCCTTAACAATGGTGAAACTGGTGCCGGCGTCACTGTTGGCACTTCTGGTATTGAAATTGAAAGAGGCACTTTAAATAATGCACAAATCCTATGGAATGAATCCGTAGTGCATTATGATCCAGCTACAGAAAACAACGAAAGCGGTACATTTACTGCAAGACTTGCCAACAGTAACTTAACTGGTTTGCAACTGTCAACTGTGGTATCTGGACCATACGGATTAGTGTTTGACATGGGGAACGTGGCATATCCTTTAAAAATAGCCAACAGTACAAACTATGAAACTAGAGTTCTTGAAACAAACGACATCCCTAACCGTAAGTTTGTGACGGATTATGTTCAAGCATCTGGTGGATACGCCGTTGTTGATAACATTCGTTGGCCATTATCAGGCTCAGCAACAAACAGAGCAACTGTTGACAGCAACAGTATCGACTTTATCATCAACAGCACATTAAAAGGAACATTTACATCAGCTGGCCTTGATGTAAACAACGTGCGTTTAGCTGGTGACACTATTACCAATACAAACGCTGTAAACAATTTGATACTTACATCTACAAACAATAACGTAGAAGTCAAATCAATTATTAATTTAGACAACGTAGAAGCGTTGTCAGGAAGTTACAGTACTACTGTAGTATCTGGAACAACAAAGATTTACACATCTGCAACTGAAGGTCCAGGAAGAACTGGTATTTTCTTTGTAAATAATTCAGCCTATAGCGATAATGCTTACAACAACGATGAATTGGTAAGTAAAAATAGGGCAGTTTTATTGAGTATTTTATTATAAGGATCCGAAATGGCATTAACATCATCAGCAATTGGTACAACCAATACCACAGTTTACACAAGCAGTGGTGACAACGCTATCACAAGTATAATTGTGTGTAATGTTATTACGTATAATCCTGCTTCTCCAACTGCAAACTTAGCGTATTTTTCATTACACGCAGTTCCAAATAATGCAGGATCAGTTGGTACACCTAGCGATGCAAATTTAATCGTCAATCAGCTGCCAATTACTGCTGGTGAAACATTGAGTTTAGATCAAGAAAAATTAGTATTGTCGAATAATGACACATTGGTTGCAAAGAGTAATGTCGGAACAACCCTATCAATAACAATTAGCACATTACCAGTATAATGAGATACTTACGCCGCCAATCACTTAACCGTAGAGCCCCGTACGATAACAGATTGTACGTGGACACTACTGACTCTATTGTAATGAAAACATCAAATAACTTGATGTTGCCATCAGGTACTACTGACGAACGTCCAGTCACACCAGTTAATGGCATGATTCGTTATAATACTACACTTGACGAAGTTGAAATGTATCAATCCAGCAAGTGGAGACCATTCAAATTTAAAGAAGCATCGCCAATTATACAACAAAACTTGGGTGCTGGTGACGCTAATAACGTATATTTTGGTCCTTTAAATGCGGCATACGATCCTACGGACATTTCAAGTAACGTCCCTGGCTCTGGTGGTCAAAGTGCTGGACAATTTGGCGGCCAAAACATACTTGTTGTGGTTGAAAACGTTTTACAGTTATACAACACTAATTACTTAATTGAACAAAACCCAACAATTGGCGGGTCAGCATACACTGGTACATCAAGTGCCATTTTAGACCCAGGTGCAACAACAATATATTTTAATACTGCTGTTGACGTTACTGGTTCTAGTGGAAATGGGACTATTGCAACGCTGACATTCACTGCCAAGACTGCCGCCCCATTTTCAGTGGGTAGTACTATCACTATTACTGGCATGACGCCTACGGCATACAATGGAGTACACACTGTTACGGCATCTACAACCAGTTCTGTTAGTTTTACTAGTACTGCAACTGGATCATTAGTGTTCCCAGGTGAAATTGTTGGTTCAACTGCAATTTATCCAGCGGTTAACTTGGAAAACTCAGTAGTCACTGGACCAGGTGGTGTCCAATCAAATACTAGAGTTGTTTCTTATGTTACAGACTCAAATACTGGTGCATTGGTGAGCATTGTCATCGATAAAGCAGTAACTACCAGTATTTCTTCAGGAACTTCATTTACATTAACTGACCCTTCAGAAGCTGTCTCTGGATATTACATTAAATTTAATAGTCCACCACCATACGGTAAGATTGTTACAGCATTACTTGGGTTTGATCAGTAAAATTTGGAGATAACACATGGGCAAAGAGCTAGGTAGAATTAGTGGCCCGTTACTCTCAGCAAATTTGCTAAGAAACGGTAATAATTTAGTATTTGATTCTGATTTATTACAACTAAATGTAAACACCAAACGAATTGGTATTAACAATATTGGTCCTTCACGTGACCTTACTGTTAACACTTCTATATTGACTACAAATTTGCTAGTTGATACACAATCTGAGCTTGCCAACTTTACATTAACCAACAGCCAGATACAGAACCCAATAAGTTCTATTACAATTTCCCCGGATCAAAATGATCCAGTAATCAATGCTCCGAAGATTTCAACATCTTTATTGTATTTTTCACAAAATGAGTTAAAGAACGAGACTGCGGATAGCAATATTGTATTCACACCATCTGGAACAGGTGTTGTAAACATTAGAAACAATACACTAGTCAACGGTAATGTACATGCAACTGGCAGTGTGACTTGGGATGGTGACATAATACTTGGTAACGAGTCTACTGATACTGTCACCTTTGCCAGCGACATCGATAGCGATATTATACCCAACTTTACTGATACCTACGACTTGGGCAGTGAGTTGTTAAGATGGGATGTATTGAGAACACAACATTCTACAAACTATCTAGTAAATGCTGACTTAGTAACAACTGCATTGGCCACAATTGGTAATATTAAATTTCAAACTAATACAATCATGCCTATCAGTTCATCAATGGATATTACTATTGCTGCTGACGGCACTGGATTGGTCAAATTTGATGGTATAAACTATGTAAACGTCAATGAAATACCAGTTCCAGAAACACTAACACTTTACAGTACTGCCAACGGTTACATAAAATTTACAGGCCCAGCTGGTATGGTTATTCCTTATGGTGAAACTATTGGGACAGAAGGCGCAGAGCTGGGCATGTTACGATTTAATACTGACTTGGGCTATGCTCGTGTATTCAACGGCACTGAGTGGCAGGCAGTTGGTGGCATATCTTCAGTTCTAAACCAAGATGAGGTCAATGATGTCATGTGGGCTTGGGACTTGATCCTAGGCTAAAAACCAAAAAACGCTAAATACTACTGATTGCGAAGACCGACCAAGTTTTTGCATGATTAAACTGTGGTAAACCCGCAATGTAAGGTGGTTAACCGTGAAACACGGGGTGAAAGGGAGCGTTAATGGCTGTTGGTCGTATATCCGGTCCGCTCTTAAAGGACAATCTGCTCCGTAACGGGGTTGATCTGGCTTTTGAGACAGACTTACTCTATCTAGATGTTGCAAATAGACGCATTGGTATTAATACGTCAACGCCATCCAATGACTTAACTGTTGTTGGCACCACCCGCACCACAAATTTACAAGCAACTACATCAGCAACTTTGGCTGATCTTACCTTCTCAGGTAATACATTAAGTAGTTCATCAAACGTTATCAACTTATTGCCATCTGGCGTGAACCCTGTTGTATATCAGGGAACGATTTCTGTTGGCCAGATGACAATTAGCGGCAATACTATTGCTGGTGCAGGAACAAATACCAATCTAGAAATTACAACAACTGGTACTGGTGAAGTAACATTCAACTCAAGTGTTACAGTTTACGGTAACTTACACGCAACTGGCAACATCACTGCTGATGGTAATTTGACACTGGGTGATGCTAATACTGATAATATTTCGTTTGGTGCAGAGATCAACAGTGACATTATTCCAAACATCACTGAACAATATGATTTGGGTTCTATTGACCAGCGTTGGGACAACGTTTTTGCCAAAACTTTAACAGTAACAAACGTAGTTACTGCAACTATCAGTGTTCCAGAGTTAAAAACGGCCAATTTGGACATTGTTGGTAATAGCATTACTGCTTATACGCCCAACACTGATGTTAATTTTGTCACATCAGGCACTGGCGGTGTTGTAATTGGTAATTTAAAGTTTTCTCAAAACACTATCACCAATACAGTTGCCAACCAAGTCACACAGTTTACTGAAACTGGCAACGGATATGTAAAAATTGCAGGCACGTTTGGTGTTGTAATCCCTTCTGGAAACACTGCCACACGTCCACTAAGCCAATACCAAGAACTTGGTATGATGCGTTTTAACACCGAGCTGCAATTAGTTGAGATTTATAACGGAACAAACTGGGGAAGCGTATCAGGAAGTAGCAGTGGTGTTACTGGTGCAACAGCTCAGGACATTGGAGTGCAGACTGCACTAACTATAGGATAAAGAAATGCCAACCTTATTTAAAAATAAGCTATATTCAGGACTAGGAACTAGTGAACAAACAGTGTTAACTAGCAACGGTTCAGCAAAAACTACAGTAGTTGGATTAAGTCTAACAAATCTTACTGAAAACGTGGTACTGGCCAGCGTTAAAATTTATGATCCAGAAGAAGATGTAACTGCATACTTTGTAAAAGAGGTAGTAGTCCCGCCAAATCAAAGTCTGCGTGTAATTAACGGCGGGGAACGTCTTGTTTTAGAAGCTTCAACTGATCTTATCATGAGTTCTAACATTGATGGCAGTTTAGATTTGGTGCTAAGTTACGTTGAGATTAGTTAAGGAATAACTATTATGACATATTATATTGGTAATGAACAGAATTTAGATGCACTTATTGGTGACGGTAATAAACGTTATTTCTACGGACTAAGACGTGATGAAACAGGTACATTGTACTTTGTAAGAATTGATCAAATTAAAGATGATACTACTATCACAGTAAACGATCCTGGTTTGGCTCAAAACGACTTCCAAGATTTTGAATACGGTGTTGATTATTTTGACGGGCGATTGGCAGAGGATCATAGCAGACCACACAGCAACTTGCATTGGGATCAATACCGTTGGGACAACAAAAGCATTTATTACTATATAAACGACTCGGGTGAATTTGTAGCAGTAGTTAACAGACCACACACCTACCCAGATGGCACTCAAATAGATTAAGGAATTAAAATGGCAGAATTTAAAATCAGTAGATTACGATATACTTGGGAAGGTACCTGGGCAACTGACTCGTTTTATAACCGAGATGCTGTTGTAGAATACGATGGCAAGGCGTATGTTTGTCTCGTACCACATACATCTGGAGAGTTCTACGAAGACATCGCACAGGTAACAGAGATTGGTGGTGCTAATCCTTATTGGACCTTGATGGTTGATGGTAAGAAGTGGGTCGGCGAGTGGGAACCTGCTACTTTTTATAGCCTGGGCAACTTGGTTGTTTACGGTGGGTCAGTATATTCTTGCACAACACAACACACTAGCGGGCAAGTACTGGATACTGCCAACTGGGAAATTTACATCGTTGGATCAAAATTTAATAATGCATGGACTACCTCTACAAAATACGGCATTGGTGATGTTGTAAAGTACGGTGGTATCGTGTACGTGTGTAATGAAACACATGTGTCAGCAGCCACAAATATGCTTGGTTTGGAAAACAGCCAAAGTAAATGGACTGTTATATACGAGGGAACTGATTACAAAGGCGAGTGGCAACCAAATACACGATATAAGCTCAATGATCTTGTTAAAGTAAGCGGCAGTGTATGGAAAGCAATACAGGGACATTTGTCAACCTCTACATACAATGACTCTACTTGGGAAGTATGGATTCCTGGACAAGATTACGCACTAGTCTGGTCAGAGTCTGTAGCGTATCAAGTTGGTGATATTGTAATGTACGGTGGATATTCGTATATTAATAAAACTAGTGACAACTTAAACAACAAGCCATCAGTGGATGCTGCTGATTGGGACTTGTTAATCATCGGTTACAATATGACTGGTGAGTGGTCACCTATTGTAAATTACAGAATTGGTGATACAGTATCAAGGGGTGGGTTTGTCTTCTCAGCATCATCTGATAGCTCTAATGAAGATCCTTTAGTATCCGCAATCAATACCACGTACTCAGAAACTGGTAGTACCTCAACAGTATTACTCGTAGCAAGTACTGAAAACTTAAAGCCTGGTATGCTTATTATTGGCACTGGGTTCAGTCAACGCCAAGAGGTTGTTGAAGTTGTTGATGAGACACATGTGAAAATCAGCGGTGCAGCTGATGGTGCAATTGTTGATGGTGAAACGTTGTCGTTTGTTGGTATAAACTACCAATATTGGGCATTAGTTACTCCTGGTACAACTTGGAAATACTTATGGGAAAACAATACTGACTATGTAATTGGTGACTTAACAGTGTGGCAAAATGCAACGTACTTTTGCGTAACCAATCACACTTCAACTTCTTTAAATCGTCCAGACTTGGATGTAGACAACGAAAACTGGCAAGTATTCACATACCATGCACGTAAGAATGCTATGAATACCGTGGCAGACGTTGAAACATACCACAATGGAGCATATACAGCCGTTCCAATTGGTAGTCAAGCACAGGTATTACGCAGTACTGACAGAGTGCCTGCTTGGAAGAAGTTGCACGTTGTTCAAAATGTTTATTATGTTACTGCTACTGGTGAAGACCGTGTAGATTTTGGTGACACTTGGGACACCCCATGGCAAACTATCAAGTACGCTTGTGATTTCATTAGCAACGGCATCAAGAACCCGTTTGCCAAATCTGTTCTAGTTGACAACAAGGCATTCTTAGTTGCTGAAATGTACGAGTGGATGTTATATCAGAAAGAAAATACTATTTCACCATTCAGCCCAAGCTCAGTGTTTGACGAGGCTGCAACTATCCGTGATGCAGAGTTTATCATTGATGCAGTTGTGTACGACATGACACGTGATGGTAACAGCCAAACAACTGCTGCCGCACTTGCATATTTCTCTTTAGAAAATACAAGTAGTTTTGTTAACCAAGAAACTGCTGACGCAATGCCGTTCATTATCGCTGCATTGACTTACTTGAAGTCAATTATGCAAGCTGTGGTACGCAATAATCCTGTTACGACTTCATATCAAGAATTAAATCAAGTTGCAAGTCCAATTGAGCAAGTGTTTGCAGTTGATGACATGCCAGAGCCAGACTCTGATCTTGTTGTTGGTGACTTATTGGATATAACACTCACTGCATTGACTGAAGAAAATGCTGACACAATCCCAGCACAAAATACTGGTATCTCTGCAACAATCTTTATTAAAACTGGTACATATTCTGAAGATCTTCCAATAGTCGTTCCTGAGAACGTTGCACTAGTTGGTGACGAATTGCGCGGTGTAGTAGTACAACCATTGAATCCATTTGTTGGATTTACTGATGGGACTGATGCAACTAGCAATCGAATCTTGTTAAACACTTACCAAGGCTTGGAAATTGGCACACCGTTGCAATTTACAAACACTGGACCATCTCCAATCGAAAACATAGTCCCTGGACAAACATACTATGTATTGACTGTTGACGAGGTTTTTGGAATCACAATTTCTGAAACATTAAACGGGCCAGTTTTTGATGTGGGTGCTACTACGTATGACATGAACGTATACGGTGGCGGTTCGCTAAAAGACATGTTCCGTATGCGCAACAGCACTGGTTTACGAAATATGTCGCTAACTGGTCTAAAAGGTACACTCACTGAACCTAATGAGTTTTTAACTCGTAGACCAACTGGCCCTTCATATGTAAGTTTGGATCCAGGTACTGGTCCAAACGACACTACAACTTGGATTACTCGCAGAAGTCCGTATGTACAAAACGTAACAACATTTGGTTACGGCTGTGTTGGTTTAAAAATTGACGGTCGTTTACACAACGGCGGTAACCGTTCTATCGTTGCTAACGATTTTACACAGATTATTAGCGATGGTATTGGTGTGTGGGTAACTGGACCAAAATCATTGTCTGAACTAGTGTCAGTGTTTGCATATTATGGTTATGCAGGTTACTTGGCAGAAGACGGCGCACGTATTCGTGCTACTAACGGTAACACATCTTACGGCCGTTATGGTGTTATTGCTGAAGGATACGATGATACTGAGACGCCTATCTCTGGAAAAGTTTATAACCGTTCAACACAAGTACAAGCAAGCGTACAAAGTAGTTTTGGTTCAAATGCTACATTGCTAGCATTGCAGTTTGCAAACTCAGGTTCTGACTATACACAAACCACTACTAACTTGTTGAAAAACAGCAACAACGGCCTGGGTTCATGGTCCACTGATGGCAATATTATGATGCAAAAGAACATCGTTGCGCCAACTGGTCTAACTGAGGCATGGACACTGACTGGTACCACTTTTAACAATGGTAGTGACTTCATCTACCAAGATATTACTATCCAACCAGCAGGTGAATTTTATGAGAACGTAAGTGGATCAAACATAACCGGTTCAGGTGTTGGTGCAACTTTTGACATTACTGTGTCTGGTGGCGAATATCTGGTATCTGTCAACAATCCTGGTAGCGGTTATGCAGTTACAAACCAAATCTTAATTCAAGGTAAAACACTTGGTGGGTTAAACAACACAAACGATTGTATCTTGACAGTTTCAAGCCTAACTGGTAGCGCCATCCAAAGCGTGACTGTAACTGGAACTGTGCCCGACGGTAGTGATTTATCCTACACGTTGAGTGCATACGCCAAACAGGGATCAGCTTCATCTATTAACTTGTACGGTATCTTCTCTGGTACTGAAACTGTAACTAGTGGTATTGAATTCAATTTTGAAACACAGGAAATGGTAGCGTATGCCAATGGTGATTACGATCCTGTTGACTTTGGTGCTATTGAACTACCAGACGGCTGGTGGAGATTGTGGTTTGCAGTAAACGACTCAAATGGTTTGAATGATACATTGACGTTCAAAATAAACCCAAGGGGCGAATTGGGTGCGCCAAATTACACATATTTTTATGGAAGTCAAGCTGAGATTTCACCAGCTGATTTAACTCCATCGTTCTACTTGGAAACTGAAGACACCACACACACTGCATACGCAAACTACAGTGTTGTTGGTGCAGGCACTGGTGCTAAACTGATTGGTGACGAAATTAGATCAAAATCTGCATTCCAGGCACGTATTACAGACAACGGCAGCGGTGCCGGTGGGATGGACTATTTGACAGCCAGCAACTCAGCACAAGGCGGCTCAAATTTTGAAATTCTTCTTGCACAATCTGATATTAATTTGAACAGCAACTTAAACAGAATGCGAGTGTTTATTAATAGCGGTACAGGTGCTGGGCAGTATGGATATATTTCATATTACAATACTATTAGCAAGTCTGCGCAAGTGTTGAAAGAATCTTTTGACACACTTCAAGTAACTTCCTCATCAGCTACAACTGACAAGTTTTCACTTGGTGGTGGCAACAGTACTGAGTCAATTTATGTTGGACAACCAATCCAGTTTATTCCAACTTACTACACTGCGGACATTACACGAGTTGCATACGGTCAGATTGAAGTTACTGCAACATTGGGTGGTACTATTAACACCCTTACCATTGCAAGCACTGCTGATTTGCGCCCATACATGCCAATTACATTCACTGGTACTACGTTTGGTGGTGTGACTACTGACTACACATACTTTGTTAATACAATTGAAAGTGATACAACGTTTACTATTGCAACACAGCAATTTGGAAGTGTTTGGAACTTGTTGACTGGAACAAATGCGGTTAACACTATGTATGTTAATTTCCCAACAAACACTAGCTATATTTCTGGTCTAACTTCAAATATGGCAGTAAACATGCCAATACAGTTTACTGGTACTGCAATTACTGGTGTAACAGTTGGTGAACTTTATTATATTAACGACATAATTAGTGGTAGTTCTTTCACAATTTCAGATACACTGTTGGAAACATCAGTTACTGCAAGCGATGCGTTAACAGACGTTTTCACTGTTGATTCAACAAGTGGTATGGTGGCATTTAACCCAATCGTGTTTACTGGAACTGTCTTTGGTAACGTTGTTGAAGACACTAAGTATTACATTAGTTCAGTTATTGACGAAACATCTATTACTGTAGTGGCCAACTTGATCAAAACAGTAGCGTCAGAAAGTGAAGTTGATAGTAACCTTATCACAGTTGCATCCACTGCTGGCTTTATTGTTGACAAACCAGTAATGTTTGTTGGAACTTCTTTTGGTGATATTGAAACTGAAAGAACATATTACATCCTTGCAGTTAATGATTCAACTACATTTACTATAAGTGCGACCCCAGGTGGATCAGCGGTTCAATTAACTTCTGATGTTGGTAACTTAGTTGTCCAGACATTCCCTGCAGATTTTGCATTGACATCTACTTCTGGAACAATGACTGCCACTACTACTGGCTTAAAGCAAACTATCTCCAGCGGCACATGTTTAATGGTTGGTACATTCTCAACAAGCATATTTGGTAATGTAGAGACTGGTGTAACTTACTTCATTAAGACAATTGATTCAGTTAATAATACATTTACAGTATCTGAAGAGCTAGGCGGTCTCACGCTACAGCTAGCAACTAAAACTGGTTCAATGAATATCGGCGCAGTTGGTTGGGATCATATTAATATTGGAACACCAATTGAGGCAGTTCTAGACTCTTCTAGTGTTTACTATGTTGAACCAAGAACGGTTTACGATGCACCAGCATTTAGCTATAATGCATTTACTTCTGTGACACTGGCACCGGGGACTTACTGGAAATCAATTGCATACGGTAACAACAAATGGGTTGCTATCCCAAGTGGCAATGCCACTGCGGCAATGTCAGATGATGGTGAGACATGGACAGCGTTTACATTGCCATCAACTTTGGCATGGCAAGATATTGCATACGGTAATTCATATTGGGTAATCGTAACATCTGGCGGGTCTGGCGCATCTAAAGTACTTTACTCTAAGTTTGGTACACAGGGTTGGAGAACAGCAAACTTGCCATCCGTTGATACATGGAAGTATGTTGTATATGGTTCAGGAAAATTTGTAGCAGCTAGTGACACTGGTAATACAGCGTTCTCAACAGATTTCGGTAAAACTTGGGTGGCTGGTGACGCTACTGGATTCAATCTTTCAAGCATTGCTTATGGTAACGATTTGTTTGTTGCTGTGGAAACTGGATCAGACAATGTAGTTTATAGTACAGATGGTGATACTTGGACAACGGCAACACTACCAAGTTCAGCAGACTGGTCATCAATTGCGTATGGTGATGGTAGATTTGTTGTGGTAGCAAGTACTTCTAACAAGACTGCATACAGTTTTGATGCAGAAACTTGGTACGAATCCAATCAACCAATTGCAGCAGACAGCATTGAATACGGCCAAGGTGTTTTTGTTGCATTAAAGGCATCATCTAGCACAGCGTATATAAGCGAGGGTGGTGTTGATTGGAAACATGAAACTGTGACAAACGCCACATACAATGCATGTAGATTTGGATATACTAGTGAAGAGAAGAACGGTGTTTTTGTAACAATGTCAGGAACAAACAGCGTAATTAATATGTCAGCTGGTAGAAGAGCAAAGGGCAGAGCGGTAATTACATCAGGTGTTATTACATCAATCAGCCAATGGGAACCTGGTTCAGGTTATGACACTGCTCCAACCGTCACATTCATTGACCCTAACGTAACTAGACTGGCAACAGTTGAGACTAGATTGGGCAACGGTGCGTTGGGTAATCCAACATTTAATAATCGCGGTACTGGATATAGCACTGCGTCGACACAAGTTACTATCACTGGTAGTGGTTATGCTGATGCATACCAAACTGGTTTGACTATTATATTGAAAGATTTAACAGCATTGCCGCAGCCAGGTGATAACTTGACTATTGCTGGTGTTGATCAAATTTTCAAGGTAACTAGTGCATCCGCAGTATTTGGTACGACTGCACCAAATATTGAAGCAAACGTACAAATTGCTCCAGACATGACAGTTGCATTGTCTCCACCAGAAGGTGCGGCAGTAACTATCCGCACAAAGTATAGCCAGTGTCGACTAACTGGTCATGACTTCTTGAATGTTGGTTACGGTAATCAAACCGAGTCTAACTATCCTGGGTTACCTGCAGATACAGTTCTTGCACCACAGGATCAAGCAGTTGAAGTTAACTATGGCCGTGTATTCTACACAAGTACAGACCAAGACGGTAACTTCCGTGTTGGTGGTTTGTTTGCTGTTGAGCAAGCAACCGGTATTGTTACACTAAGCGCAAGCCAATTTGGTCTAACTGGATTGGAAACATTGAGCTTAGGTGGTATTGCAGTTGGTGGCGCAGGTGTTGTTATTAGACAATTTAGTACAGAAGATTCATTCGTAGCCAACTCTAATAACATTGTACCTACACAGCGTTCAATTAAAGCGTATTTGGCTAGCCGTTTAAGCCAAGGTGGATCAAATACGTTCACTGGACAGTTGATTGCTGGTACTGTATTGCTTGGTGGACCGGATAAAATTTCATCAACGATCCCAGAAGGAACAAGGGGCTCTAACGTTAAAATGGCCGATAAAGTTAACGTTGCCGGTGCTGGCGCTGCTTGGGGCGGAGATGGTGCAGCGTTGGCGTTCTTTGTAAAGAGCTGGAACCACCGTTAATTTGAGTTAGATAAATAATTATCAGAGGAATATAAAAATGGCAGAATTTAAACTAGGTCGAATCAGATTTGTATGGCAAGGCGAATGGACGTCTGGTCAAGATTACACCGTTGATGACGTTGTTAGCGTTGGTGGTAAGTCGTATATTTGTGTAATTAACCATACGGCTTCAACAAATTTCGGCACAGATCTTAATATCCCAGGTGCTTCAAAGTGGAACTTAGTTGCCGATGGTACTCAATGGACAGGTGCATGGACTCCTGAGACTGATTACTTACTAGGCGACCAAGTACAGTATGGTGGTACTGTTTATGTGTGTAAAGAGATCCACACTTCGGCTACTAATATCAGCCCAACTTGGTTGGGTTTGGAAGAAGACCAGGATAAATGGGATGCTTTTGCGCAATCGTTTTACTGGACTGGCCCGTGGGACACTAGCACAAAATATCGTGTAAACGATATCGTTTCCAACGATGGTTATACTTACATTTGTAATACAGCGCACATTTCTGCAGCAACGGTTGAATTGGGATTGGAAGATGACTTGGCAAACTGGAGTGTCTTCAACCAAGGTTTTAAATTCCACGGCGATTGGGAAACTGATACCCGCTACCACGTTAATGATTTGGTAAAGTGGGGTGCAAGTGTTTGGATTTGTGTGGAAAGCCACCACTCAGCTTCAACATTTGACAATGTAAAATTCCAGATTTTTGTTAACGGTTTAGAGTTTGAAAACTCATGGGACAATGCTACTACTTACCAAGTTGGTGACGTAGTAACATATGGTGGTTACATTTACATCGCCCAACAGAACCACACTAATCAAGTTCCATCAACCGCAACCGCGTATTGGAACCTATACTCAACCAGCTTCAATTATAGAAGTGAATGGGATGTTGCATCACAATATAAAGTTGGTGATGTAATCCGTTTAGGTGGTTATACATATTTGGCTATTGCTGATAGCTTGGGTCAAACACCTCCAAACGGTACATATTGGTCACAATTAAACTCAGGTATGCGTTGGACTAGTGCCAGTGTTACATACACTGAAGTGGCTGGTAGCAATATTTCGGGTAGTGGTACTGGTGCCAAGTTCGACGTAGTTCGTTCAGGAACAAAGTACACTGTAACAGTTAGCGATGGGTTTGCTGGTACAGGATACTCAACATCAAACCAAATTAAAATTTTAGGTACACAAGTTGGTGGCCTAAGCCCAGTGAACGATTTAACAATCACTGTTGCAACAGTATCAGGTGATGCAGTTAGTACGGTTACTGTTGATGGTATTTCAGTAACATGGACTTCAGGTACAACTTATGTATTGGGTGACATTGCGTTCTGGGGTGCAAGTTCTTACATTTGTGTAAGCGCACACGTTGCTGGAAGCATCAATAGACCAGATAATGATTTAGATGCAACTTATTGGAACTTACTATCTTCAGGTAGTGAACCAGCTGTATTGACTACAGAAGGTGACATGTTCTATTATGGTAACAATGGTCCTACACGTTTGCCAATCGGGTCTGACGGCCAAGTATTGCGTGTTAACGATGGTATTCCTAGCTGGGAGTACTACGGACTAGTAAACAATATCGTCTACGTTGCACCAGATGGTGAGAATAGTCCTGCTACAACTGGTTGCGGTCTAACTGTTGACAAACCATGGGCAAGCGTCCGCTATGCATGTCAACAAGTTGAAAACGGTTACATGAACATGAACGCTGCTGAATTGCTAGCTAAGAACAAGCAATTTATCATGAAAGAAATCAGCAGTTATGTAAGTTATACATACACTGTAACAGTTTCTGAAGCAACTAGCGATAACACTTTCTTAGTTGACACTACTGATAACTTAGCAACAAATATGCCAATTGCCTTTAGCGGCACAGTTGGCGGAGTAGTTGCTGGTACAACTTACTATGTAAAAACTATTACAAATGGTACTGAGTTTACAATCTCTGCAACATTAGTTGGTGGAGTTGCGGGTGATATTAAAGTATTAACACCAGCTGTTGCGTCAATGACTGGAACAATGGTTTACGATTCAACAATGTGTGAACGCGATGTTGGTTTAATTGTCGAGGCATTGGCATTTGACTTAAGCCATGGTGGCAATAGCGAAACTGTAAAAGCAGCCAACGCATACTTTACAACTGCGGGCAATGCATACATTACTGGTAATTTCGGCCAACAAGCAGTTCAAACAGTTAATTCATACGAATACTTGTCCAACTTAATTGGTGACGTGTTAGCCAACACTGCTCCTGCGGAATCATATCAAGAGTTGAATGGTACTGTGACAGTTTCACAAATTATCGACTTATCGTTGGTTGCAGAAGCTGGAACCACTGTACTTGCCGGTAATTTAATTACAGTTATCACTGATGCAATTACTGCTGGTGACGTTTCAAATGTCCCAGTTGCAACATTGCCTAACACAACAATTTTTGTCAAGACTGGTACTTATAACGAAATTTTACCAATCGTTGTTCCACGAAACACTGCAATTGTTGGTGACGAATTACGTGGCACTATTGTGCAGCCAGCAGGTCCAGTTGCGCTATTAGCCAACGACAAACCCAAGACTATTTCAGCTTTAAACAGAATTAAAGCAGTTCTTCCAAACATTGTATCAAATGTTCCAGTTGTTCCATCATCTGGTAACGCTGTTGAGCAAGTAGTGATGGCAGGCGGTAACGACACTGCCGTAGTTACATCACTTACTGAAAGCGCAACAATGATTTCAGATATCATCACAAATGGTTTAGGCAATGTCCCAGCGTTCACATACCCAGATCCAACTGGTTACGCTGTTGGATACTCAAATGCAAGACGATTGATTTCTGCAAACAAGGCATTTTTACAAGCTGAGGTATCAGCTTGGATCAATGGACAAATTCTAAGTGCAATCAGCCCATTTAACGGATTCACATATTCACCAACAGGACAAACAGCCTGTGAACGTGACATTGGATACATTGTTGATTCATTAGTTTATGACTTGACTTATGGTGGTAATCTTGCAACACAAATTGCAGCACGTTCTTACTACAGCAATGGCGTATTAGTTGAAACTGGTGAAGAAGAACAGGCGAAAGCAGTACAAGCATACGTAAAAACAATTATTGACGATATTGCTCAAGGTATTGCTATCACCAAGTCTTCAGGAAATACACAAACACAAGACGTAAGTGGCACTGGTGGCACATTGGTCGCAGCGCAGTTTGCTCAAGATCGTATTCAAGAAATTTACGATACTATTGACACTGGTGTTGAACCAACAACTGTCGCATCAAGCACTGAGTGGGTTGATGCTGATTTGGCCGCTGCAAATACAAGCATTCAGGCACAAAAAGGCAGCATCAAAGCTGAAGCAGTTGCATGGGTACAATCAACATTCCCAGCATTTGTGTTTAACGCAACTCTATGTTCACGTGACGTGGGATACATTGTTGATGC
>JACCDY010643619.1_pt1 | contig 18478 bp, 15 predicted proteins | sample 7446391 | NCBI WGS metagenome assembly JACCDY01 (sample SAMN15323451, study PRJNA562643) | freshwater metagenome | isolation source: river surface water | place: USA:Blue River Watershed | collected 2017-08-18
GACCCATCTGACACCACCACCGAGGGTGGAATCACCACCTTCTACTTCCCAGGTGTATCGGCTGACAACAAGCCAGCACTTGGTGGTGGCGAGTTCGTTGGTATCTTCGCTGACCGTCCAGAGGTTCACGCAGTTCACCACTACCTAACCACTCCTGAGTGGAACAACAAGAAGGCTGCCCTTGGTGGCTGGTTCTCTGCAAACTTGGGTCTAGACACCGCTAACGTTGCAGACCCAGTAAACAAGGTTGCAGTTGAGATTCTTCAGAACGCTTCCACCTTCCGCTTCGATGGCTCCGACGTGATGCCAGCTGAGGTTGGTGCAGGTTCATTCTGGAAGGAAATGACTGCGTGGGTTGCTGAGAACAAGTCCGACAAGGCTGTTCTAGACGCAATTTACTCAACCTGGCCTTACTAATTAGGTCACATAGCTAAATAGCTAAATGCAGAGCTGAGGGGTCCGTCTCTGGCGGACCCCTCAGTCCTCTTCGGTTGTTAGGATTCGGTCATGTTCAACTTCGGCATTATTGTCGCCAGGAAAACGCCCTGGGACATCATCGGTGAGAACTTCTCACTCTTAGCGCTAGCCCTGCTGAGCTTCGGCGCGATCATCTTTCTAGTTTTCCTCCTTGCCTCGCGGGCCTCCGTTAAGGCGCAGGAGTGGCTGAAGTACCTGGTCTTTCTGGTCCCAGCCTCGTTGTTACTCCTCATCGGCCTGATTTACCCGGCCATCCGAACCCTGCTGCTGTCCTTCATGGACAAAACATCTGAGAATTGGGTTGGTTTTGACAACTACGTCTGGGCCTTCACTATCCCTGAGATCAACATTGTGTTGGTAAATACCCTCATCTGGGTTATTACCGTGCCATTCCTTTCTACCGCTATCGGCCTTTCAATCGCTTACATGACTGACCGAATGAAAAAACCAGCGGCAATTAAGTCACTAATTTTCATGCCCATGGCAATCTCATTTGTGGGTGCAGGTGTGATCTGGAAGTTCGTATACAACTACCAACCCAACGCCAACAAGCCCGACATCGGCCTGCTCTCCGCCATTTTCAAGGCTCTGGGATTGACTCCACCGAACTGGCTACTAGAGGTGCCGCTCAACACCTTCTTGCTGATCGTGGTAATGATTTGGATCCAAACCGGATTTGCAATGGTCGTCCTCTCCGCAGCGTTGAAGAACATCCCGGACGAAGTCGTTGAGGCGGCCATGCTGGATGGCGCAACACCGTTTAGAAGATTCTTCCTAATCTCAATGCCGATGATTCGTGCCACCATCGTCGTGGTCTTGACCACAATCATGATTGGAACCCTGAAGGTGTTTGACATCGTTCGAACCATGACTGGTGGAAACTTCCAAACCAACGTGATTGCTAACGAGATGTATTCACAGGCATTTAGACAGATGAACTATGGTCAGGGCTCAGCTCTTGCCATCATCTTGTTTGTCGCAATCATCCCAATCATTGTTTACAACATTCGACAACTTCGCCTGGAGAGGACGGAACGCTAATGACTTCTCTAGTTAACAAGCAGTTGGTAAAGCGCAAGGCAAAGAACGTCTTTAGCTCTCCAGTCGCAGCCTTTGCAGCATGGGTTATTGCAATCTTGTGGACCATCCCAACCTTCGGCCTCCTGGTGACATCGATTAGGCCTGAGAAAGACATCAATACTTCCGGCTGGTGGATGTTCTTCCTAGAGCCAAACATCTCTTTCGAGAACTACACCCAGGTTCTATTCGAGGGGTCAACCACCAACCCACCGCTATTCCAGTTCTTCTTTAACTCTCTAGCGGTAACACTGCCTGCAGTTATCTTCCCGATTACCTTGGCGGTATTCGCTGCATACGCGCTGGCATGGTTTGACTTCAAGGGTAGAGACTTCATCTTCTTTAGCATCTTTGCCCTACAGGTTGTTCCGCTGCAGCTGGCTCTGGTGCCGCTCCTGCAGCTATTTGCTAAGGGTCTAGTGATTGGTGATGTCACGATCATTCCGGATCTTGGAATCACTGGTACATACATTCCTATCTGGATTGCCCACACCATTTTCGCGCTACCGCTAGCGATCTTCCTGCTACACAACTTCCTAAGTCAGATTCCTAGAGAACTGATTGAAGCAGCGCGCGTGGATGGAGCTGGCTGGTTCACTCTGTTCTCCAAGATTGTGCTCCCGCTCTCAGTTCCAGCGATCGCTTCGTTCTCGATTTTCCAGTTCCTGTGGGTTTGGAATGACCTCTTGGTCGGTCTAACCTTCGGAGGTGGAGTGAAGGACGTTAACCCAATGACCGTAAGGCTCGCTGAGATGGTTGGAACCCGCGGTTCTGGCTGGGAGCTACTGACCGCCGGTGCGTTCGTCTCCATGATTGTTCCGCTGATCGTGTTCTTCGCCCTGCAACGTTACTTCGTTCGTGGCCTATTGGCCGGATCGGTGAAGGGCTAAAAACCTAAAGTGCCTTGGCCAGTGCAGATAGAAATTCTGCGCTGGCCTTTGGCGTTCTTGTCATAGTGTCGTAATCAACGTGAACGATTCCAAACCGCTTAGTTAGGCCCTCGGCCCACTCGATGTTATCCATCAGCGACCAGGCAAAATAACCGCGAACATCAACCCCGGAATCGATTGCATCAGCAACTGCACTGATGTGATTGAAGTAATAGTTCACTCGATCGCTGTCGATTACCTTGCCAGCTACAACCTTGTCCGGGAAGGCACCACCGTTCTCGGTGATATAGAGCGGTACGCCGGCCAGGCGTTTAGCGGTTTGCTGCAGGGTGGTCGTCATCGACTCGGCGTGAATTTCCCATCCCATGTCGGTGCGTGGTTCGCGAGGCGCCATCTGTCCACCAGAGGGGGTTCCAGGGAATAGCGAAAAGTCCTGCCCAACAGCCCACGCTCCGCCTTGATCGGAGGCAGGTTCAACTCTGAATGGGGTGTAGTAGTTGATTCCTAGCCAGTCAATGGGCGCTGCAATTTCGCTTAGCTTCTCAGCTGAGACGAAAGACCAGTCTGTGAACTGCTTTGTATGTTCGATGATTGCTGGGTCGATCCCACGGCCCGCAAGCAGATCAAGCCAGAATCTGTTCTGCATCAAATCGACGTAGTCAGCAATGTGATCCACCGATGGGTGCTCGGAGATCACGCTGGTCAGATTCAATACAGTTCCAACGTTCTTTGCACCGGTGGCTCGAAGCGCTTTAGCTCCGCTGGCGTGAGCGGTCATTAGGCGATACGCAGCCTCTAGTCCAGCTTTTGGATCTCCAAGACCGGGAGCGTGAATCTTTGTCGCATACCCCAGGAAGGCCGAGACCCAAGGCTCGTTCAGGGTTGCCCAGCGCTCTACTCGATCTGCGAAACGTTCGCCGAGGGCCTGTGCGTAGTCGGCAAAGTAGTCGTCAATGTTGGAATTATTCCAACCGCCAATTTGCTGCAGCTCGCTGGGTAGATCCCAGTGATACAAAGTCAAGGCGGGAGCAATTCCACGCTCGAGCAAACCATCAATCAGTCGGTCGTAGAAGTCAAAACCTACGGCTGACTTCGATCTACCTCCGGGCATAACCCTTGGCCATGAAACCGAGAAGCGATAGGCATCAAAACCCAAACTAGCTAGTAGATCGAGATCCTGTTCGAGCCTGGCCACATGTTCGCAGGCTGGATCGGCTTTGGTGCCATCTTTGATATTGCCTTGAATGTCGGCAAAGTCATCCCAGATGGAGCGTCCACGACCCGCACTATCGCCCTCAATTTGCCAGGAAGCCGTAGCTGCTCCAAGCACGAATCCGGCAGGCAGTCTGTTTGCAAGGTTTTCAGGATTAGGCAGGCTCGTCATGTTTCGAGTCTAGAGGTGAAGTGAGCGCGCCCCCAGCAGGATTCGAACCTGCGCACCCGCCTCCGGAGAGCGGTGCTCTATCCCCTGAGCTATGGGGGCCAGGGCCTGCCTAGCCTAACATCGCTGCTTGACTAGACTCAGGTTGTTTTCGGGAGGGCTGGGTATGTCAGATTTCAAGTTTCTAAAGGGGGAGAAGAGTTGGTGGCGACAGGCGGTTGTCTATCAGATCTACCCGAGGAGCTTCAAGGATTTCAACGGTGATGGCATCGGGGATCTCAAGGGCATCATCTCTAAGGCCGACTATCTAAAGACTTTGGGAGTCGACGCTGTTTGGCTTAGCCCGTTTTATCCATCAGCGCTCGCCGATGGCGGTTACGACGTCGATGACTATAGGGATGTTGATTCAAGAATCGGCGATCTTGAGCAATTTGATCAGCTGGTGGAGGAGCTGCACTCCCGAGGAATCCGAATTTTCGTTGACATCGTGCCCAACCACTGTTCGGATCGACACCTTTGGTTCCAAGCGGCTCTGAAGGCAGGGCGAGGTTCCAAGGAGCGAGAGCGCTTCATTTTCCGCGAGGGTCGCGGGGAAAATGGTGAATTGCCCCCCAGCGATCTCGCGAGTCACTTCGGCCCTCAGGGCTGGACTCGGGTTGAAGACGGCCAGTGGTATTTGCACCTTTTCACAAAAGAACAGCCGGATTTCAACTGGGATCACCCTGAAGTCCACGAGGACTTTCTCAAAACCCTGAAGTTTTGGTCAGATCGCGGGGTTGATGGATTCCGAATCGACGTTGCTCACGCTCTGAAGAAGAACCTTGATCCGCTTCCTAACCGCACTTCGTTTTCACTCGAGGTCATGAAGGCTGATGGCACAGACCCGCTCTTTGATCGAGATGAAGTTCACGAGGTGTATCGCGCGTGGCGAGAGTTGTTCAATCAGTACGACCCACCAAGAGTTGCCGTTGCGGAGGCTTGGGTCCATCCGCATAGAAGGGCGGCCTATGCATCCGAATCGGGTCTGGGCCAGGCTTTCAACTTCGACCTTTTGGCGGCGGCCTTTGATGCTTCAAGTTACCGAGACGTGATCGATAAAAACCTAGCGTTTTCAAAAGAAAGCGGATCGTCATCTACCTGGGTTCTCTCTAACCACGATGTGATTCGCCATGCAACTCGCATGGTAATCCCCGGTTACGGCTCCAGCGCAGATGGTTTCGGAGATGAAAACCGCTGGTATGTGGAGAACCGCCTCAACCACAATCTCGACCTCGAGCTAGGCCTGAGGCGTGCGAATGCAGCATCCCTATTGATAATGGCACTTCCGGGCTCTACCTACATTTATCAAGGTGAAGAGTTGGGGTTGCACGACGTGCTGAATATTCCATCGGATCAGATGCAAGACCCGCAGTGGTTCCGGGGAGAGGGGAAGCTAAAGTCTCGAGACGGTTGTCGTGTGCCACTTCCTTGGGAGTCGGGGGGTAGCTCTTTTGGCTTCGGGCCAGGTGGCTCGCACCTCCCGCAACCAAGTTGGTATGCCGAGGTCGCAGTCAGCAATCAAGAGCAGGATCCAAATTCGACGCTGAATCTTTACCGTCGGGCCCTGAAGCTGAGAGCCACTCTGGTGACTGACGAGGAGCTCACATGGTTGAGTTCTCCCGCCCAAACTTTGAGTTTTGCAAGACCAAACGGCTGGGCTTGCTTCACGAATTTTGGCGAGGAGCCTGCAGCGCTTCCAGAGGGTGAGCTTTTGTTGGCCAGTGGTGAGGTGGTTGACGGGCAGCTCCTAGGACCCGCTACCGCTTGGCTGAAACTCTAGGTTTCGGGCTTTTCGGGCTATTATTTAGGGAATAACTGGCCAGTGTCGGCCCTGCCGTATTTAGGACAAATGTGACCCCTGAGCAACTATCCCTGGCCATTGTGAAAGCACTTGGCTCGCTGGTTGCGTCTGGAAAACTGCCCGAGTTCGACATTCCTGGCGAAGTGGTGGTCGAGCGCCCCAAGAATCGTGATCACGGCGACTGGGCTTCTAACGTGGCTATGCAGTATGCGAGCAAGGTCAAGATGGCTCCGCGAGACTTTGCGGCGGCTCTGGCAAATGAATTGACCAGCGCTAACGGTGTCGAGAAAGTAGAAATTGCCGGCCCGGGGTTTCTAAACATATTCGTCTCTGATTCGGCTGCGGCAGAGTTGGCAAAGCAGATTGTTGAGGCGGGAGAGCGATACGGTCGAAGTGCTGAGCTTTCTGGGGTCAAACTAAATCTAGAGTTCGTATCGGCCAATCCAACTGGTCCGATTCACCTGGGTGGCACAAGATGGGCGGCGGTTGGAGATGCACTCGGTCGGGTACTAGAGGCAGTCGGGGCTGACGTTACTCGCGAGTACTACTTCAATGACCACGGTGCTCAAATCGATAGATTCTCTAGGTCACTACTGGCCAGGGCACGGGGGCAGGAAGCTCCTGAGGATGGATACGCCGGGCAGTACATCCAGGAGATCGCTGACCAGGTAATCGCGAAGCGTCCTGATCTGCTTAGTCACTCCGAAGAAGAGGCTCAGGAAATTTGCCGCGAGGTCGGAGTTGATCTGATGTTTGATCAGATCAGAAATTCGCTACATGAGTTTGGGGTGGACTTCGATGTTTACTTCCACGAGAACTCCCTATACGAATCTGGTGAGGTCGAAAAGTCTGTCCAGGCCCTTCGCGAAAAAGGCCACATCTTCGAGGCGGAAGGTGCAACCTGGTTGCGCTCGACAACCTTCGGTGATGATCGTGACCGAGTAATCATCAAGTCTGATGGGGATGCCGCTTATATTGCCGGGGATATTGCCTACTACCAGAACAAGCGGGCGCGCGGTTTTGATCGCTGCATCTACATGTTGGGTGCCGATCACCATGGCTACGTCCCAAGAATGATGGCGCTCTGTGCCGCTTTCGGCGACACTCCGGGTGTGAACATGGAAATTTTGATTGGCCAGCTGGTTAGTTTGGTCCGAGCGGGGGAGCCGGTGCGCATGTCCAAGCGCGCCGGAAACGTTGTCACCATGGAAGACCTCGTGGATGCTGTTGGAGTCGATGCAGCTAGGTATGCGCTCACTAGGTCATCCATTAACTCGACCTTGGATGTGGATCTAGAGCTTCTGAGCAAGAAGACCAATGACAACCCGGTTTTCTACGTGCAGTATGCACACGCGAGAACGAAGCAGGTCGCTAAGAATGCCGCCTCACTTGGCGTAGACCGCAGTGAATTTTCGCCGGAACTGCTAAACCATGACTCCGAATCCGAGTTGCTAGCGAAGCTAAGCGAGTTTCCAAGAGTGGTCCTGCAGGCAGCAAACTTCAGAGAACCGCACCGAGTTGCTCGGTACCTAGAAGAGGTGGCGGGTAGCTACCACCGTTGGTATGACAACTGCCGCGTTACCCCGCTGGGTGATAAGCCGGTGGAGTCGGTTCACAGAACAAGGCTCTGGCTCAATGACGCAGCTTCTGTAGTTTTGGCCAATGGCCTATTCCTGGTAGGCGTATCTGCGCCAGAGCGGATGTAGAGATGAGAAATCCGCTAGCGCCAAAGTGGCTTGAGGAGAGAGAGCTAAATACCCTCGATCCCAAGATTTGGCCTCGCACTGCAAGGCGAAATAGTGATGGCGAGATCGAGATTGGCGGAGTTGGAGTTAGGGAACTAATCCGCCGTCACGGATCTCCGCTCTACGTGGTTGATCAAGAGGATTTCGAAGCCCGCTTGATGCAAACCAAGCGAGCTTTCACCGAGGCCGCTCAGCGCATCGGCACCAGTGCGAAGCTTTACTACGCTTCCAAGGCCCTGCTCACCGCGGATGTGGTGCGCTGGGTCGAGCAAGCCGGACTCTCTATTGATGTGTCAACCGGTGGCGAACTGGCCGTGGCTCTCGCCGCTGGAATTCCGGGGGAGCGCATCGGCCTGCATGGAAACAACAAGTCTTTGGTTGAGATTGGCCGCGCGGTATCCGCTGGGGTCGGCGCGATCGTAATCGACTCCGAATTGGAAATCGAAAGAATCGCCTCAGTGGCTACTGCCCAGGGCAAAACCCAGGCGGTTCGCTTAAGAGTGAACTCCGGAGTGCACGCTCACACTCACGAGTATCTTGCAACCGCTCGCGAGGATCAAAAGTTTGGAATCGCAATCTCCGATGTTCCGGATTTAGTCGCCAAGATTAGATCACATTCTCACCTTCGCTTCCTTGGCCTGCACTCTCACATCGGGTCGCAAATCTTTGTTGTGGACGGCTTCATCGCTGCAGCGGAACGCTTGCTTGATTTGCACGCTGAGCTCTTAAAAGGCGGGGAGGTTCCCGAGTTGAACCTCGGCGGCGGATTTGGAATCAGCTATACCCAATCAGATCGACCAATGGATATTGCCCAGATGGCAGATCGAATCAGCTCATCCGTTGCTCAAAAATGTGAGCAGCTCGGAATCGCAATCCCGAAGCTAGCCTTCGAACCGGGGAGAGTTATTGCCGGCCCTGCGGGCGTAACGCTCTATTCGGTGGGCACCATCAAAGACGTGCTGGTTTCAGACGCTGGTGCAGCCGCCACTCGAAAGTATGTGAGCGTGGATGGCGGAATGAGCGATAACGCAAGACCTGCTCTATATGAAGCCGAATACTCCGTTGCCTTGGCCTCCAGAACCTCTACTGCCACACCAGCTCTCTCAAGAGTGGTTGGTAAACACTGCGAATCTGGAGACATCGTGGTTCGACACGATTATCTGCCTAGCGATGTGGCGGTAAATGACTTGCTGGCAGTACCCGCTACCGGCGCTTACTGTTTCTCGCTATCTTCTAACTACAACTTCTTGACCCGTCCCGCTGTCGTGGCCGTCAAGGCTGGCAGCACCAAGGTGCTTATCAAGGCCGAAACCGAGCAAGATCTGCTCGCTCGAGACATGGGCCTTTCGGAGGGTGGTCACAACTGATGCAAACCGCATACCGTGCAATCAGAGTTGCGCTATTGGGCGCAGGGTCAGTTGGCTCTAACGTGGCTCGATTAATGCTTGAAAACCGCCAGGAGTTGGCTCAGCGAGTAGGAGCCGATTTCGAACTGGCCGGTGTTTTGGTTCGCGACCTAAACAACGCAAGGCCAGGGGTGCCAAGAGAGTTGCTCACCACGGATGCCGAGAGCTTGATTCTTAGCGCAGACATCGTGATCGAACTAGTTGGCGGAATTCATCCAGCCAAGGAATATGTCGAACTAGCGCTGAACTCCGGTGCTGATGTAATCACCGCAAACAAGGCTTTGATCGCAGCTCACGGCCCTGAGCTCTCGGATCTGGCCGAGCAGCTTGGTGCGCAGCTTTACTTTGAGGCTGCGGTAGCCGGAGCAATTCCAATTATTCGTCCACTGCGTGAATCACTAGCCGGTGACAAAGTGAACCGAGTTATGGGCATCGTGAACGGCACCACCAACTTCATTCTCGATCGCATGGAGTCGACCGGTGCCGACTTTGCCGATGCGCTCGCGGAGGCGACAGCCCTGGGTTATGCAGAGGCAGATCCAACAGCCGATATTGAAGGTTTTGATGCCGCTTCCAAGGCAGCGATCTTGGCTTCTCTGGCATTTCACTCTGAGGTGCCGGTGGAGAAGGTTTACCGCGAAGGCATTACCTCTGTAACCGCAATGCAAATGGAGACCGCTCGAGATGCGGGCTATGCGGTTAAATTGCTAGCAATCTGCGAGCGAGTCGATGAAGGTCTGGTCGCTCGAGTGCACCCAACCCTAATTCCGCTAGATCACCCACTTGCTGCTGTTCGCGGTGCTTATAACGCGGTATTCGTTGAGGCCGAGTCCGCAGGAAGACTCATGTTTTATGGCGCCGGAGCAGGTGGCCCTCAAACAGCATCGGCAATTCTTGGCGACCTGGTATCCGCAGCGAAGCGCCATCTAGCCGGTGGCCCGGGATTGGCCGATTCGGTGCATGCAAACCTAGAAGCATTGCCGGTTCAGAGAATTCAAACTAGGTATCAGATCACCCTAGCGGTTAGCGACGAGCCTGGTGTATTGGCGGCGATTGCTTCGGTTTTCGCAGAGCACGGGGTCAGCGTTGAGACTGTAAGCCAGAGTTCCGCGGTGAATGGCGCAGCTTTGCTAACTGTGATGACTCACCGTGCATCCGAGCAAGCTCTGGAGCAGGTTGTCGAATCTTTGCGTAGCAACAAATCAGTTCAACAAGTCAGCTCGGTGATTCGAGTGGAGGGAATCTAATGGCTCATCAGTGGCGCGGTGTGATCCGCGAGTATATGGATCGACTTCCATTTAGCGAGTCAGACCCGATTGTCACCTTGGGCGAAGGCGGTACTCCATTGATTGAGGCACCGGCGCTCGCGAAGCTACTCGACGTTGGATCGGTCTACCTAAAGTTTGAGGGCATGAACCCAACCGGTTCATTCAAAGACCGAGGCATGACCACCGCCGTTTCAAAGGCCAAGGGTAAAGGTGCTCAGGCTGTCATCGCGGCATCAACGGGCAACACCTCGGCAGCCGCCGCGGCCTATGCGGTCAAGGCCGGAATGCAGTCAGTGGTTCTGGTCCCAGCTGGAAAAATCTCTTGGGGCAAGCTATCTCAGGCCGTTGCTCACAAGGCTCAAATTTTGCAGGTCAAGGGAAACTTCGACGACTGTCTTCGCCTCGCGCGCGAGCTCAGCGAGGGCTACCCGGTCTTCTTGGTCAACTCGGTAAACCCAGATCGCCTGCAGGGTCAGAAGACCGCAGCGTTTGAGGTTTACGATGCCCTAGGTTACGCCCCTGATCTTCACGCCATGCCACTGGGTAATGCCGGCAACATCTCTGCCTATCACCTTGGCTATCGGGAAGAACGCGACATGGGTCGGATCCAGACCCTACCCAAACTCTGGGGCATCCAGGCCGCGGGCAGTGCACCCTTTATTCAGGGGTCACCGGTGAAAAAGCCAGAGACTATTGCCACTGCAATTCGAATTGGCAACCCGGCATCTTGGGATCTTGCGCAAGAAGCAAAACGTGACACCGATGGCGCATTTGGCGCGGTCAGCGACAAAGAGATTTTATGGATGCACCGATTCCTCTCTCAGGAGGCTGGTGTATTCGTGGAACCTTCGAGTGCAACTGGCGCAGCCGGCCTTTACAAGGCTGCCCGCCTCGGACAGCTGCCAAAGGTCAACTCGATTGTCATCACCGTGACTGGTCACGGCCTTAAGGACCCGGATTGGGCCCTGAAGGACGAAAGAGGAAGACAGATTAAGCCAAAGCGAGTTGCACCAACGGCCGCCTCGGTAGCTGACATGCTCGGACTGGAGCGGAACAAGTGATTGTTAGGGTAAGGATCCCAGCGACCAGCGCTAACCTCGGTCCAGGTTTCGACACCCTGGGAATGGCCTTGAGTTTCTATGACGACTATCAGGTTGAGACCCAGGCTTCAGGGCTAAATGTTGAGGTGAATGGCGAAGGTGCCGGCGAGGTGCCAACCGACAGCAGCAACCTGATTTACAAAACAATTCAGCACGTCTTCGCAAAAGTCGGTGAGCAGCTACCGGGGCTCAAACTCACCTGCAATAACCAAATTCCTCACGGTCGCGGCATGGGGTCTTCCGGTGCAGCGGTGGCCGGTGGAGTGATGTTGGCGGCTGGTCTTTTGTCAAGCAAGCGCTCCTTCAGTGAGCAAGAACTGCTCGAGTTTGCCACCGACATCGAAGGTCATCCAGACAATGTTGCTCCTGCACTATTCGGCGGGCTCACGATTGCTTGGAAGGACGAAACTGGTCCGCATCACAAGAAGCTGATTGCTCATCGAGGCATCTCGCCCCTGGTGTTTGTGCCCCCACATCAAATGTCGACAAAGCTTGCCCGATCACTTCAGCCTGAGTCTGTTCCTCACACGGATGCCGTATTCAACCTTTCTAGGTCGGCATTGCTTGTGGCTGCCATGACTCAAAGCCCTGAGCTACTTTTGGCTGCAACCGAAGACCGACTCCACCAGAACTATCGCGCCAGCGCTATGCCCGAAACCTCTCAATTGGTAGCCCTTTTGAGGGAGGCTGGGCATCCGGCGGTGGTCTCCGGAGCTGGACCATCGGTGCTAGTGCTGGAGTCTTCGCCTCAGGACAGGCTGGCGGCTATTGAGATAGCTAAGAAAAACTTTCCACACTGGTCTTCACTAACGCTTGCGGTTGATTACAAAGGTGCTAGTGTTGACACGCAGTCTGGATCAGGCAACTAAGCCCGCCACTGCTTCTCTCAAAGAAATTCTTCAAATCCGGCAATCTGTGCCGCAAAGAAACGAGTAACCATACATGGATGAAATCCAGCAGGACAAGCCAGTAAGACGTGTTCGCCGCGCTACCAGCGCAACCGCTGAGGCTGCCACCCCAAAGACTGAGGCCGCAACCGAGGCCAAGACCAACACCCGCCGTCGCAGCACCAAGAAAGAGGATGCTACTGCGGCTGAGGTAAAGACCGAGGCCAAGGCCGAGGTTAGCTCCGAGCGGCCAGTTCGCGAGGAAAGAGCGCCACGTGAGGATCGGGGACCACGTGAGGACCGCCCTAACCGTGGTGACCGCAACCGTTCAGATCGCCAGAGCCGTGAGGGTGGCGAGGAGCGTTCCGAAGGTGAGTCAAACCAGGAGCGCCAGGACCGTGGTCCACGCGAGGACCGCGATGATGACCGTCGTGGCGGAAGAAACCGCCGCGGTCGATTCCGTGATCGTGACCGTCGTCGCGGCGGCAGTCAGGATGAGGCTGAGCCAGAGATTTCTGAAGATGATGTTCTGATTCCGGTAGCCGGAATCTTGGATGTCTTGGACAACTACGCGTTCCTGCGCACCTCTGGCTATCTGCCAGGTCCAAACGATGTCTACGTTTCCCTAGGCCAGGTAAAGAAGTACGGTCTGCGCAAGGGTGACGCTGTAGTTGGATCGATTCGCCAGCCACGCGAGTCTGACAACAACCAGCGTCAGAAGTTCAACGCACTGGTTCGCGTTGAAAGCATCAATGGTCAGACCATTGAGGAGGCAGCCACTCGAGTTGAGTTTGGCAAGCTGACCCCGCTTTATCCAGATGCCAGATTGCGTCTCGAGACCGACCCGAAGAAGCTATCGACCCGAATCATCGACTTGGTTTCACCAATTGGTAAGGGTCAGCGTGGTTTGATCGTCTCCCCACCAAAGGCTGGAAAGACCTTGGTGCTGCAGGCGATTGCTAACGCGATCAGCGCAAACAACCCAGAGGTTCACCTGATGGTGGTCTTGGTTGACGAGCGCCCGGAAGAAGTTACCGACATGCAGCGCACCGTTAAGGGTGAGGTAATTGCCTCAACCTTCGATCGTCCTGCAGATGACCACACCACCGTTGCCGAGTTGGCAATTGAGCGAGCGAAGCGTTTGGTTGAGCTGGGTCACGACGTGGTAGTCCTCCTTGACTCGATTACCCGTCTTGGACGTGCTTACAACCTTTCTGCTCCAGCCTCGGGCCGAATTCTCTCCGGTGGTGTTGATTCATCAGCGCTTTACCCGCCTAAGAAGTTCTTCGGTGCAGCAAGAAACATCGAGAATGGTGGCTCGCTAACCATCTTGGCAACTGCTCTGGTTGAGACCGGATCCAAGATGGATGAGGTCATCTTCGAGGAGTTCAAGGGAACTGGAAACATGGAGCTTCGCCTCTCTCGTCAGCTTGCTGACAAGCGAATCTTCCCAGCCGTGGACATCAACGCATCTGGTACCAGACGCGAAGAGATGCTGATGAGCCCGCAGGAGACCAAGATCATCTGGAAGCTACGTCGCGCCCTTGCTGGTTTGGAGCAGCAGCAGGCTCTTGAGCTTGTCTTGAGCCGACTAAAGGACACTCAGAGCAACGTGGAGTTCCTGCTAAAGCTTGAGAAGTCGATGCCGGTTCCTTCCGAGACTGATGCGGAGTAATCTTGCTCGACTCGCTGCAAGGACTTCGATCTGAGCACGCTGAGCTGCAAAGTCAGCTCAGCGATGCTTCGGTTCACCAAAATCCTGCTCTCGCAAAGAAGCTGAATCGTCGCTACGCCGAACTTTCGGCGATTTTGGCAGCGGAGACCAGCGTCCTAAATCTGCAAGAGGACATCGCTGCCGCAGGGGAGCTCGCCAAAGAGGATGAGGCTTTTGCCGCTGAGCTACCGGTGTTGACCGAGAAGCTCAAGGAGGCTCAAGAGAAGCTACGCAGATTACTGATTCCTCGTGACCCAGATGACGGTCGAGATGTAATCATGGAGATCAAGGCCGGTGAGGGCGGCGCAGAGTCTGCACTCTTTGCTGCAGACCTGCTCAGAATGTACCTCTACTACGCGACCGCTAAGGGCTGGAAGGCTGAGGTTCTGGACCGTACTGAGAGCGATCTCGGCGGTATCAAGGATGTTCAAGTTGCAATCAAGTCAAATGCCACCGACCCGGCTGATGGAGTCTGGGCGCATTTGAAGTACGAGGGTGGTGTCCACCGAGTCCAGCGCGTTCCGGTTACTGAGACTCAGGGTCGAATCCACACCTCGGCTGCCGGCGTGCTGGTTTTCCCCGAAGTGGACGAACCAGAAGAGGTCGAGATTAACCAAAACGACCTTCGGATCGATGTATTCCGCTCATCGGGCCCTGGCGGGCAGTCGGTTAACACCACCGACTCTGCAGTTCGAATCACCCACCTTCCAACTGGAATTGTGGTTTCGATGCAGAACGAGAAGTCTCAGCTGCAGAACCGCGAAGCGGCCATGCGTGTGCTCCGCGCACGTATTCTCGCTGCGCAACAGGAGGCGATTGAGGCCGAGCAGTCTGCAGCTCGTAAGTCGCAGATTCGCACAGTTGACCGCTCAGAACGAATCAGAACCTATAACTTCCCAGAGAACAGAATCGCCGATCACCGCACTGGCTACAAGGCTTATAACCTCGACCAAGTAATGGATGGAGCCCTCGAGCCGATTGTGCAGTCTGCCATCAAGATGGACGAAGAGGCTCGTTTAGCGGCACTTTCAGGTGAGTGATGCGCTTCGTTGAAGCACTGGCTTTCGCCAAAGACACTCTGACTAATGCTGATGTGCCATCAGCCGAAGCCGATGCTTATTGGCTGCTTTGTTACGCCGCAGGAATTTCAAAAACCGAGTTGATGACCCGAATGAGTTTTGATTTGGGTCTAACCGAGCAGGCGCATGAGGTGTTCTTGACCCTGCTTGAGCGCAGGGTAAGGCGGGAGCCGCTGCAGCACATAGTCGGCTCCGCTGGCTTTTTGGATTTTGAGGTCAAGGTCGGTCCGGGAGTTTTTGTGCCCAGACCGGAGACTGAATCCCTCGTCATGCTTGGCCTTGAGCAAATCAAGCAAGTTCCCTCACCCAAGATTTTGGAAGTCGGCTCCGGTTCTGGGGTTATCTCGATCGGCATAGCGCGGGCTAGAGCGGATGCAGCGATTATCGCCCTGGAAGCATCCAAGGAAGCATTTCCATATCTAGAAACCAACCTGGCTGAGCTAGCTCCTACCGTTTCAGTTCGGCAGGGACTTTTCCCTGACGCGACGTTCGATCTTGCTAACTCCCTGGACCTGTTGATTTCGAACCCTCCCTACATCCCGCTTTCAGCCGTGCCCATTGATCCCGAGGTTTATCTGCACGATCCGCATCTCGCGCTTTACTCCGGTGAAGATGGTCTGGATGTGATCAGGGATTTGGTGTCAATCGGATATGACCTACTTGCTCCCAGCGGGGCTTTAGCGATTGAACATGCCGACTCTCAATCCGATGCCATCGTTGAATTACTATTGGGCCAGGGTTATAAAGAAGTTGTGGCCCATAAGGATCTGACTGGCCGATTCCGACTGGTGAGTGCGAGAAAGTAGCTAGGCATGCAGAAGATTTATGACTGCTCTGTCGATGTTGAACTGCTCGGCGGTTTTCGTCAGGCTAAGGTCGCACTGGATCGATCCGAAGTGGTGGTGATTCCAACCGACACCGTATACGGTCTTGCTGCTGATGCCTTTAGCATCAAGGGGGTCGAGCAGTTACAGACCATCAAGGGAGCCGATCGCGCAACCCCGCCCACCGTCCTAATCCCGAGGGTTGAAACCATGTCAGCGCTCGCGACTGATTTGCCCCTGGTTGCAAACCAGCTCGCTGCAGCCTTCTGGCCGGGGGCACTAACCATGGTGCTCAAGGCTCAACTCTCGCTCGAGTGGGATTTGGGGGATACCCGCGGCACAGTCGCGCTTAGAGTCCCAGATCACAAGATCACACTTGCTCTCTTGGAAGACGTTGGCCCGCTCGCGGTAACCGGAGCCAATCTCGGTGGAGAGCCAGCCGCAGTGACCGCACAACAGGCCGCTGAGTATTTCAAGGAGAAGGTTCCGGTCTATCTTGATGCTGGTGCTAGTCCGAAAAACGATGCATCAACGATTTTGGATCTCTCCCAGGTTCGTGATGGACAGCCAATCAGGGTGCTGCGCAAGGGCGCTATCTCACTCGAGCGGATTCGCTCGGTGATTGGCGATGTGGAGCTGCAGGTCGACTAAGTGCGCGCCTACCTGCTGGTACTGCTGCTTTCGGCCATAGTCACCTACTTGGCCACCTGGGCAGTGCGCTACCTGGCGAAGCGCTACAACATTCATCCCGCGATACGTGAGCGTGACGTTCACAAGTCTCCGATTCCAAGAATCGGTGGAGTCGGTATGTTCTTCGGCCTGGTGGCGGGTGTTGCTGCAGCGGGCAGTTTTGGTTGGTTCGAATCATTGTTCTTAGATCCAGGGCCGATCTGGGCAATAGTTGGAGCAAGCGGTCTGATCATTGTGATTGGGTTGCTTGACGATCTAATCGAATTGGACTGGACCGCCAAGATGGGTGGCCAAATGGCTGCTGCCTGGCTGTTGGCATCCTCGGGTATTCAGATTGTTTCGCTGCCAATTGGCGGTCTCACCGTTGGCTCATTTGGTGTCTCGCTCGCCGTGACCATGTTTGTGGTGGTTTTGGTGATGAACGCGGTTAACTTCATCGATGGATTAGATGGCTTGGCGGCGGGTGTTGTCGGCATCGGAACGCTCAGCTTCTTTATCTATACCTACTTTCTCGCCCAACAAACCTCTCCAACCAACTACTTTTCAACCGCGGGTTTGCTATCGGCAATCGTGCTGGGCATGGTGGCAGGTTTTCTGCCGCATAACTTCCGACCGGCGAAAATTTTCATGGGCGATTCAGGCGCGATGCTGCTTGGCCTGTTGATGGCAACCAGTGCAATCACCGTCACTGGCAATATTGATCCGGCCACAGTGACCGATAGCGATCTGTTGCCAGCCCTGATCCCGCTGGCTCTGCCGGTGATGATTTTGATATTGCCGCTACTTGATCTGTTTTTTGCTGTGGTGAGAAGGCTGAGTCGAGGTCAGTCGCCGTTTGCGGCGGATAAAGAGCACATCCACCATCAACTTCAAGACATAGGTCACTCTCACGCTGGGGCGGTCTGGGTGTTCTATCACTGGACTGCTCTAGTTTCAACGACTTTGCTGCTGTTGTTCTGGTTTGAAACCGGCCCGGTCCTGGTGCTTTTCGGTTGTTGGCTAATCGCTGCGTTGGTTCACACCTATTTCCCCGTTCTCAAGCGAATCCGAAAAATCAGAAAGGCAATCCGTGGCAAGTAAGTCTGCAGATATCTACAAGAGAGCCCTGGCTCTTAGCGCGATTCTCATGGTGATCATCGGAGTTTTTGGTTCTGGAATCGGCTTCCTCTTCGCCGGGCTGGCTGGTGTTTACTCCGCACTAATTGGTGCCGCAGTGAGTGCGCTTTTCTCGGTATTGACAATCCTCAGCATTTGGATCGGTGCCAGACTGCCACTTGGTGGTTTCTATGGCCTTGTCCTTGGCGGTTGGCTGGTCAAGGTTCTGTTGTTTGCCGTAACACTGGGGCTTCTCAGGGGTGCAGATTTCATTTCTGGCCCGGTGTTTTTCTTTGCCGTTGTGACAACTGTTTTGGGAGGCCTAGCCATCGACAGCTGGGTGGTTTTGAAGGGTCGTCAGCCAATTCTTGACAATTAGCTCTACTTTTTTTCCAAAAGGTGAATAAGGGAACAAATCGTCTTATAAACTCGTTGGAGATTCCCGAGACCCGCGACACTTTGTGTCGCCTGAGCCAGGAGAACGACCCTGTTTAGTGCGCTGAGCCTGATTGCGGCCGAGGAAGGCGGATTCCACCCGCCTAGCATCTACGAGTTCTATCCTGAAATCGTCGCTTTCGAGGGAACCCCTTTCGCCATCAACCGAATCATGATGATTCGTCTGATCGTGATGACGGTTTTGATAGTTCTTTTCTGGCTCTGGACCCGCAAATTCAAGCAGGCGGTAAAGACCGGAAATGTGGTTCCTGGCCGCTTCCAACTCCTTGGCGAAATGGCGCTGAACTTTGTTCGTAAGAACATCGCGCATGATCAGTTGGGCGAGAAGGATGGCGAGCGGTTCTTGCCGCTACTGACCACCATTTTCTTCATGGTTCTGGGCATGAACATCACCGGAATCATCCCGTTTGCCAATATCGCTGGAACCTCGGTAATCGGTATCCCGCTTGTTTTGGCTCTCGTTGCCTACGTCACCTTCATATACGCGGGTGTCAAGCGCAACGGAATGAGATTCTTCAAGAGCGCGCTGTTCCCATCCGGAGTTCCACC
>JACCDY010510603.1_pt1 | contig 18453 bp, 10 predicted proteins | sample 7446391 | NCBI WGS metagenome assembly JACCDY01 (sample SAMN15323451, study PRJNA562643) | freshwater metagenome | isolation source: river surface water | place: USA:Blue River Watershed | collected 2017-08-18
CCCAAGAAAGCAGCCTTCTTCTTGTGTTCTTTCTCGCTGAGTCCTACATGTGTAAGGAATCGTTGATCGAGAACACGGAATAATCTACTCATTAAGAAACGTTCAATGTTTAATTGGTCATCCGATGTATTAGCATTCTTGAGTTTGGTCTTATATGACTCATACTCTTGAATACAACGCGTTAAGATATGTAGATTGTTAGCTTGGTCTGTAATATTATTTACAGAACTAACATGTGAATCTTTATCTTGAGGGAATTCAGATTTAAACAAGTTGTTCATCTCATTGTAGTTAGCCGTCATGGAACGTTCAAGGATATGCAACATCTTTTTCGTTAAGATATCTGAATCATCAAATGAATATGTAATATACGAAATGATGTCCTTTGCTGAATATACTCCTAATGCTCTAAAGAACATAAAGAATGGAATTTCGATTTCCTTAAATCCAGCCATTGACATATTAATGCATATAGCTCCACTTGTGGATAACGTAATCACACAATTGTATGAATTTTCAAATGCATCTCCAGCTTTGCTAATGATTTCGCAACGACAAAGCTGATTCTTATGTCCAGCATTGGCAAACTCACGACTCTCATTGTATTTAAATGTTTCTGTATTAATGATGATATATTGATTACCCTTGATAACAAAGTATCCACCAAGATCGCTCGGGTCTTCTTCAAGATTAATCAAAGCTTCTTTGGAACGATTAAATGTATTACACATCTTACTACGAACCATCGTAGGAAGCTTACAAATCAATGCATTATCAATAGTGATTCTCTTTTCCGCATGAACATTACCTTTCTTATTATATGCAGTAGCAACCAAGGTTGCTGACACATATACGCTTGAAGCTAACGTTAGATCACGAAGCAGAGCTTCATTTGGGAATAATGGGAATGATTGCTGCGATGCTGCATCATATTTCACAGGATTGGTAATATTAATAGAATCAATCGTGACTGATAGAGCATACTTAGCGATTTCCTTATCGCGTTCAATCGTATCCTTAACCTCCATTTCAAATGCCATTTCGAAGATTTGAGTAGCGATTTGATTAATACCATGATGAACGAAACTATTGAACGAATTCAACGTCGCGTTAATCATCGAATTATGCGTCAAAGCACTCTCAATGATGGGAATCAATGATTCTTGGTCTCCTTTAAAGTTCATTTTGATGGTGGTTTCTTATCCGTGAATACAGTAGAGTATATATATGTATATAAGCTTTTCAATTTTGAATGTATAAATCCACGAACATATAGATAACTATAATATATACAATGGTAAGATTCTGTGCTCGTAATACCACAAATGAGATAAATAATAATGATTGGAATTATAATACAAGATTCAATGATTTATTTCCTAAAGACCAATGGGCTAATGTATTTGGAGTTCATAATGTTGTAGATATAATGGTTATGACATTTACTGGTAGCTTCTATAGTATTAGTCCAAAGGCAGTTGCTGAGAAAGTTCCATTTGAAGGAGAAGTTGAGGATATGTATGTTCCTCCTAATCGTGGAGGAAATAAGGGAAATGGTAAAGAAGACGATCATAATAGTATTATCGGAGGCCGATCGGAGAAAGGTAGAGAATTAGTCGGACATATTAATGGAGGTGAATGGGCGGCATGGAATGGAGATAAAGAAAACAACAAGTATAGACCATATCTTAAGGATATAGGAAATGATTTTAGACAAGAACCTAATATTCAATCTGCGTGGTATGAAGAAATACATGCACAATGGAAATATGAAGGTGCTGGAGGCAAAGGGCGTTATCCTTTCACTTGGGAAAATATGAATGATAGTTGGTGGAGATACAATCAAATGTGTCAATTAATTAACTTCATTACAGCCTTCGATCAAGCTATATCTCGAGGATATAAGTTCTTCAATCCTAACTTACAAGCCAGAGTTAATTATATTAAAGGAAAATTTAATGTAGAGAATCATATGTTGATTATGTATCTTGATGCTCCTACAGCTGCGCTTAGTTGGGGATGTTTCAATCCACGAAAGGATGATGCTATTGATAAGAATTTCTTATATACATTCTTTCAGAGTGATCCGCAATTGAGCGATCGCAACTATATGTTAAGAATGGGTGGCGAACGATGCGGTTCGGCAACTCCAAGATATTCATATCTCACAGTTGGGAATTATGGAATGGGTATAGATTTCTATAGTCCCAATACTATGTTCAGAGCTGTGCTACAAGCCGATGGTAATCTTGTTGTTTATAATATAGATAAGAACCATCCTATATTTGAAAAAGATGCTATATGGTCTTCAGGAACAAGTCTTGCGCGATATCCTGTTCAATATTGGGATAGAACATATAATGTAGGATTAACAAAACCTACTCTTTCAGTACAGTCTGATGGCAACGTTGTTATATATTCACGAACAGGTCGTGCTATATGGAGCACAGGCTCGCGTGGTCAAAATATTAAATTAGCATTAGATAATGATGGTGTATTATTTGTTTTTGATAATGATAATACAAATGCTGTAATGTGGTCTAATAACAATAATCAACATAAGAATGGAAACTGGAATTCACTACAAGCTGCTTTGTTATCCAAATCATGCAAGCCTGGTGATCCACGACATTCATTGAGTGGATATGATATTTCTAAGATACGCCTTGGAATATGTAAGACTGGTGATGAAATATTGAAAAACAAAGATTTATGTAATTACTTAACGATAACAGAGCTTGGTAATGATATGGATAATGGAAGTAGAGATATTAAGAATGATATCGATCGATATATGAAAGATGTTTATTGCACACCCGCTAGAGTAGCCAAAGGAGGTGATGATATAAAGAAATTCTGTGCATGTTATGTTCCATATGATGATACAGCAAAGACACTGATTGCTAATGGTCTTACTATCAAATGCACACAACAGTGTATTGAAAATGGTTATCATTCATCGGAACAACCTAAATCATGCGATTCCAAGATCTGTATCATGGACCAAGCTGTTAGAAATCTTATGGATTCTAAATTTATATCACAAACATGTAATATAGGAAACTCTGGACCAGTCGCGCCAGCTCCTACTACAACAACTGTAGATACAACAGCAACTACAAATACGAATGCTACTACTACAACAACTAAAGATACTTCTAGTGATAAGATAACGACCACTGCAACTAAAGATACTTCTGAAGATAAGGGAAAAATAACAACCAAACCTGTTGAATCGAGTACAACAACTTCTAGTTCAAATAATAATCAAACGATAACAATAATAATATATGTAGTTATTGTAGTGATACTTGGTTTGTTGCTAAAATCCGCATTAGTGAAACCTATTTCCAATCCATTCCCAATGAATAATTTCTTCAATAGACGCTATTATCAACCAATACAGAATCCGCAAATGATTCCAGCAAATCAGGCAATTACCATGAATGCTCAACCAATACAGGATCCGCAAATGTTTCAACAACCAACACAGAATCAAGATATGATACAAGCTCCACAGATGATGTAGATTTATGATTTCAGAAATTATAAAAATATAAATCTACAAGAAGTAGAACTATAATATATATAATTATGCCTATTAAGCCGTTCAGTAAGAAGTCAGCTATATCATTTGCAAATAAGTTCCATATCGATTTATCAGTAGTTCCCATTGATGAATTTCATGCTGGTTTGAACATAGAACGTGAGCATTCAGGCATCGTAAGTAAAGATACTAATGTTGTTGGCAATAATCCTGACAATATAGTAAAGATAGCATTAGCGCATTTAATAGAAGATCCAAGATACTATTTCTATTTACAAAAGCAAGAATCTAAACGTGAGGAATATTGGAAGAAACATATTAAACCATCGATTTACTTAAAAAAGTAGATATGAATATAGTAGCATGTGGAATATACGACTAACGATAATTGCGGTATTGGCGATAATTATCATCATTTATTTATTCTTTTATTGCAAACATAGAATCTTCATTATTGTGGAATCCTTAAGAAATAAAGAATCATTAGAAAACGAAGATAAGAAAGAATCTGACGGTTTATATGCGAAGTGTCCTAATGGATATATACTATCAGGAAATAAATGCATAACCAATGATATTCCAATTGAACATAGTTGCAATCGTGGTGATACTAGACTTGATAATGGAATGTGCTCGAGTAAGAAGATAGCAGAATGTCCATACGGATTTTCCACACGTACCAAAGATTGCTATAACTTAACAACAAAAGAAACTAAATCATTGGATGAAGCTACTTGTCCTCCAGGATATGACAAAGATGGAATCTTCTGTAAGCGAGTGTATCCTGGAACTTGTCCTTCTTATTTCACGAATCGACAGAATGGAACTATGTCTTGTGTTCAGAATATAGCAACGATAGAACCTAAGTGTGATCCAGGATATATCTACAAGGAAGGTAAATGCTTTAAGTCGGAGATTAATGCCGCATTTGCTAAATATAATGATGTTGCAGCCAGAGCTGCGTCTCAACCGACAATTATGTAAATTAAAAAAAATACAAGTCAAGATTTATAAATCTAAGTAGTTGTAGCAACTGCTGGTTCAGCAGCATAGATACTTATTTTTTTGATTTCACACTCTCGCTCTTTGTATGATTTCTTACGTTCCGCCAATTGTGCCTTTAGCGGAAGTTTAGCATCAGATATATCAACAATCATACGCTTTATATTCATATCAGAGCCTAAACGAAAGACTCGTCCGATGATCTGAGTTATGTTGCTTTTGCGCGGAGTGGCAAGGATTAGACCATTCATCTTAGTAATAGAAACACCTGTGCTTGAATAGCTATATGTAGTAAATACAACAGTGCTGATTTGTTTTGCCTTTGATATTGTATCATCATCAGATCCTCCATATAGAATTACTTTCTTACCAAGCTCTGGAAGCTCAAGTGCAAGTGGTTGATCTGATATTTTTTGTTCTAACAAATTATATAAATGTTCAAGATGGCAGCGTCTATCACTAAACACAAATGTGTATAATCCCTTTGTAGATAAATGCATAATTTGGTCAATGATAACATCATTTCTATTCTCATCATTGATAATGGATTCGACGATAGAAGGATAATCAATGATACCATTATCGCGAACATTGAATTTGCAATCTTTATTAAGCGCATAGTAATCAATGATATTGACTTGTGCTGTAAATGAATCTTGTATAGGATTGAATCCTTCTAATGTATTAGCATCCATGATTGGACCTAACCACATTCTATGAATGATATCTAACTTATCTTCTCTAATATCAGGTGTTGCACTAAGACCGATCGTGTATCTTGACCATATGCGTCTAAACACCTTCTTGAATTCCTTAGATACATACATATGAGACTCATCAAAGATACTTAGGCCGATGTTCTTGAGTATATCATCAACTTGGATTATAGTTTTTATTTTTTTAAATTTCTGACGCTTACTGTCAGACTCAACAGGAATCTTCTCTATATGTTCATAAGAAATTAGATCTGATACTGTATTAATGATTCCAACAATGATATCACCATCTTTCTTACACTTACCATATAATTGACCGATCGTTGTATTTGGAAAATATTGAGTCAATAACACAACCCACTGATTCAATAAATATGTATTAGGAACAACGATAAGTGTCTTTAGTTTCATTCGGTTAATGATATCTTTAGCAATGAAACTCTTTCCAAGGCCGGCAGCAACCTTAATTGTCATTCCACAGATGTTCTCAGCTTCGTTAAATGATTTTACTACATGATCGACTATGACTTGTTGATTCGGATTGCTCTTACCAATGTAATTAATTGATTCAAGTTTTGGATGCTTCGGTAATTGATACTCAATATGCGTGATCGGAGAAAATGCATTGGGTTCATCTGAATATAAGCGTCTTATCGCGAATCTTGGAAACTCTATAACTGTAAATGTCTCACAGTTGATAAGTTTATATAATTTTGTAATTCTAGGCATCTTAGTAATTCTATCAACAGTTCTAACTTCGAATTTCTTCTTAAGCTTCAAGAACATATTGTTTCCATATAGTTTCACATAATCATCTTTATTAAAAGCAAGACCCGTTTCGCAAAGAATAGCCTTCATTCGGAGTTTGTTGGGTGATATTGATAGATGCTATACAACTATGTTCGATGTATATATTATGATTCATTAGTCAATTTAATTATTGTATCGTCTCGCACTTGACTTAGATATCGCATCGAAGACATTTCTAAGACCCTTCATATTGCGAGTAATATTTCCGGCTTTATTATGAGTAAATGCATATATCAGAAATCCACCAATGAATATCATAAGAATAACAATCAATACATATATCCAAACCTGAGATTTATCATCTTTCTTTTCTTCTATTGGTGGTATCACTTGCTTTATTTCTACTGATACAGCTTCTGGCACTGTCTTTGATATTGTATTTGTAATCTCCGTATTCTTAGTTGCATCTACAATAGTTGTGCTTACCATAGATACTGCAGATTGTGTCGGATATGTAGGAACAGCCGGCGTAACAACTTCTGTATTTTGAGTTTCGAGAGTCATGATCGTAGGTTGTTGAGTTGTAGTATCTTCGCAATATTTAAGATACGTTAGACTTCCTTTATTCGCATCACACACTTTATTAAGTATAACATCCAACTCAGCATATTTACATTTATCTGCAAAGCAATTAGCAATATTAGCATCGGTGATAGTTCCGCAAGCAGCAAGAGCTCCTGTTCTACATGTTTCAAATAATGCAGATCCAACAGTTGCTGTATTACAAGCATCCACACACGTTGCCGTACTATCATAGTTCTCCTTGTGAGTGAATCCTTCAAATAATGCACCATATCGTTTCTCTTTAGTTCCACAAGCGGATAATGCATATGCCGATTCGCATGCCGCCTTCATAGTCTTTGCGTTATCCGCTGAATAAAATGAATCATCAGTAGCACTTGTTGTGGGAGAAATAGCACGGTCGCAAATTGTGTTTGAAACAATATTATCTTTTGTAAATGGAACAGTCTGAACTAATGATAATTCCTTATCAAAACATAAATCAGCCATGTTAGAACATAAATCTTTACTTATCGCAGGATCCGAATAATCTCGGTTATCAATAGTTATAGGTTTCATAATACTAATGAACTTAGCACGATCCGTAGTTCGCGTGAAGACAATACAATTGCTAGGTTTATCTTTTCCGGTTATATCAATAACAAATGGATCATATAATTTATCGATACCCATATCCATTAGTTTTCCCCAGAATGATGTTATCAATGGATCTGTTAATGGAAAAGCATCAAATTCCCAACTATATAAATTTCCCTTTTGTCGTGATGCTGAAATGAGAAGTTTCTTCCAGAACGAGTCTTTATAATCATAAGATGCTTGCTTTGATGTATATGGGAAATCCATATTTCCTTGTATAGTGAGAGCAACTCCAGTTCCTTTCTTGAATAATACAAATATAGCAGGCAACTCTTTATCGAATATAGTTATCTTTTGACCAGCATATGATCCCGGAGGAGCAACTGCAAATGGTGATATATTATTCACTGCTGCGTATAATGCTTTCCAGCGCATTTCTAAATAATTTACTCCACTAGGAATCGTTGCTATGTCTATCTTCTTTAGCGTAATATAATCCACCATTAATTGGGCTCCATCATTGATACAAGCTGAATATAATAATTCCAATTGTTCATTTGTGAATGTTTCAGTCGCTTTCATTAATTCATATAATGGAGTTGCATCAGGAGGAACTGTTAGGCCTTCCTTGGAAATATAATATGCAAAATCTTTATTAATCTTAGTTAGACTCTCTATCGTAGCCAACTTGATAGCACTAATTGGAGTATCTTCGCAGTATTTAAGATACGTTAGACTTCCTTTATTTGCATCACACCATTTATTAAGTATAACATCTAACTCACCATATTTACACTTATCAGAGAAGCAACTATTAGCATTGACATCAGTGATAGTTCCACATGCAGCAATAGAACCCTTGCGACATGATTCATATAGTGGAGTTCCAACTGTTGCAGAATTACAATTATCGATACATGTTCCAGATCCATCATAATGTTCTTTATGAGAAAATAATTCTGGACTATATCGCACGCCCGATCGAATCATATTATTGTTTGTGAATCCACTTTTATATCGATTAATTGGATCCGCGCATATAATCGTCAAATCAGTCATGTTTGTATATATATATTATAAGTGATAAGATGAGTAATCCAGATATCATATTATATCAACATGATTTATTTAAGCCATTATTAGACGCGGCAATGAGTATAACTTTGGAATACATACGAGAAAATAAATTAATGCTAACTGGAGGAATGTCGATTGACTTAGCATTACGCGAGAAGAACAAATCAATATACGAAGATGAACAATTAGCTGATTATGATATACTTTCTGATAAGAACTTATATCATTCATATGAATTAGCAAAGCGCTTGTGTAATGCTGGATTACCCGATATCAATGTTATTAATGCTGTTCATATAACAACAGTCAGAGTTCGTATTAAACGAGCTGTTCTTCTTGATGCCACATTTGTCCCAGAATCAATATTTGGAAAGATTCCATCTCTATTAACTTCAGATGGTTTATATATCGTTCATCCGCATTATCAATTAATCGACCAGCGATCATCACTTAGTATGCTTTTAGCTGATAAAGGTATGGATCTCAATATCTTCTTACGTTTGGAAAAAGATATTGAACGCAATGAACTATTGCGAGAATCTTATCCAATTGAAAAAAATCATTATAAGATAACATATACATCATTGAGTATTCCATTAGAGTATATTGTTGTCGATGAAGCATATATCAATCAATTAAGTCCGGATGTATTTGTATATACAGGAACATCATGTATCACTGGATACCTTGCATATCATCTTTATATGAATATAGATGATCCAAAGAAGTACCCGATCGTTATAAAGGATAGCAACTTAATCATTGATATCCCATCTACCATGAAGATATCTCTCCTAGCTTATGATGTTGATAAACTCAAAAAATTATTACATAATCCATCAACATATAGACGCTTGCTTAGTATCAAGCCTGCATCCGTTGCGGATGATAGATATGAAATTAATGATTCATATGGATTGCGCATTGGTTGCAATATGGTGAAGCTTCCAAATGGTAATACTGTATGTGTTGCCGGAACAAATGAATTGCTAATGGGATTTCTCCGTGATCGTATATATGAGTGCGAAGAACCTTATACAGCACTTTATCACTCATTAATTGATAAAGTGCTGAAGAAAGCAAATGAACCATTCGATAAAGATAATATATGGTTCTTAGCACTCAGTTGTTATGGACTTGACAACTTGCCAGAATATAAAATTTATGATTTGGAAAAGCGTTTAAATCCAGAGTTATCCAACATCTTAACTCCGCGTAATGAGTATTTAAGAAATCCAACATGTGAAGTTCGCGATAGTATCTTTGACTCGCGTATAAGTCATTACTTTCAAATTGACGGAGTTAAAGATGATTCTATAGAACATACGAATTATAAGTATATAGTTGAAGCATTCTCTGAATTTCTAAAAAATAAACGTATCGAACCGATGGAAGAAGTAGTTTAAGATGAATAATCTAATGGTAATTCATCATCACTACCATCGGTTGTATCATCCATTGCAAGCTCGCTGATTGAACTAATCATTGAAGCTAAAGAACTTGTGGAATCATTAGATGATCGGAGATCTTCCTTATCTTCTTTTATTGGAAGCTTCGTATAATCGATATCAAATTCTTCTTCATCCTTAACATCATCATGCATAACATGAGTTTCACAAGTTGGGACTTCTGATATATCTACATCTCTAGATATATTTTTTTCAGAATTTGTAAGTTGTCTTGAGTTAGTCTGATACAACTCCTCACTCTCATCATCTGCAGAAATTACAGCTGACTTACATTCTTGTTTATCATTTGGATTGATACGATTGTTTTTAAATGAGAATTCTACCTTCAATCGATGTGTAGAATTATAGTATTCTGGTGTTCTCTTATTCTTTATTGTGGTTGGTATTCCAGCCGCCTTAAATGATTGCACTGTATCTTCGGAAGATCGTGAAGTATCTCTATCTGAATTATCTGATTGTGTATTTCTCGTTGTTGATTGTATATTACTAGATATGTTCTTCTGAGTTTTTACATTAGCATATCTTGATGCAAATGCTGATAGGTCATCTTCATTATCTTCTAGTTCTTCCACAACTTCCTCTTGATAGAAGACAATTCCTTTAGTATCTATCGCATGTGTGCATTTCCATGATGCTATACGATTATCAGAATCAAACATTAGAAACATCGTGTTATCATTGTCATGATAACGATCGCATATCGAGCAATGACTTGGAGCATATCGTCTCACATACATAGTAGAATTCTTCAAAGTCGATGTTCTGAGATCCCACACTTTAGGATTATAATCCTTAATGTTGGATATATGCTTTAGTGCATTCTTGACAAATGCGGAATCTGCTTTCTTAAATGATACCTTTGGAGTTGTAATATCATAATCATCGACAATTATATTTTTTAACGAAAACTGATCGTGTTGTGTTATAAAGTAATACTGCATGGGAATATCATAATTTTTTATAATTATGTTCTGATATATTCCATGAGAAGTGTTCTTGCAACCAAGCGGTAATCCAAGAGAACCCTTAGTTCTATATTGCATATCATCAATAGCATCGGATAGATATTCTGCAATCTGTTCAGTTATTTCCAATTGCTCATAGAAATTAATCAATATATGCGTTTTAACATCTTTAGCAATAGCTGAACATACATTCAGTGGAACAAATATATTTGTTATGATATGAATACTGATTTTATAATCATCGTCATATGGTCTGTTTCTCATGCAGAACATCCAGTCAAATTCTTTTAATGTATCAATCATGTCATTACCATGTTCCGATAATGACATAATCGTAGCATCTTTGTATATACATGCAAGAATGTTTGCAATTGAATTCATGACATACTGTTTATTTACATCATTCATATCAAAATCATAATATTCTGCTAGCTCACACTGTTGCATCTCATCAAGCTTCAAATCAATATCATAGAATAATCTACACTGATTACCAATGATAAGCTCATGCGCTTCTGCGTGTATAACATTGGCAACATATGTATTGAATGCTATAGCATCATTGATGTCATATATCCAATAGAACATTCTATTATTATTTTCGAACTCTACTCTTAATAAGACCATGTTTGATGCAATATGATGTAAATATCCATTACCACTCTCATTCTTGAATCTTCTACTCTCAAACCATTTACCCTTAGCATTTTTCTTCAAGAATGAACGGCATTTGTCTTGTTGTTCCATATTTATAATTTCATTATTAGTAATTCAATTTTGTAATAAAAAAATACAAATGGTGCATAAACACATGTTTGTCTAATCATTCTTCTTGAATTCTATTAGTTCTTCTTTCAGAAGCCCATCAATCTTTCTTCTCGAAGATCATATATCCATACAATGAAACATATTCTTTATCACCATTGGTCAAATCCTTATATCCTCGCATGTTTTGCTTCTTATAATCACGCAATAGAGATTCAAACGAATCTGTCTTCATAAGTGAGAATCCATGTGATTCGAATACACCCTGGATATATTTATAGTTAGCGAGATATTCTTGATAGTATTCTCCAGCCGAGAACGGTAGTAATACATCGATTACTTGATCGAGATTTGTCATTTCATCTGAAGTATATTTCTTCTTAATAGAATATTTCAATCGATTATTCTCAACAACATCCCACGAATCAGTCGATTTCAATTTATCAAACACATCTTCTCCATTAAATGTAGTAATCATTACTCGGCCGTGTTTCTTTAGATAGAACTTACAAAGCTTCGCAAATTCAACGATTGGTTCAAGATCGCCAGCAATTGCTGAATGACAAATGTAATGTAAAGCAAAATTAATCATCATATTATCAACAAACTCAGACTTGATATGAAGTTTCTTGATTGTATCATCTGCAGAATCTTCAAGGTCGATCTTCTTGATATGAACAGCGGCTGATGATTGTTTTGATTTTACACGTAAGTTATATTTTCTCTCAAGGATTTCTGAGATAGCATCAGTGTCCTTGTCCATAGCTATGATTGTAGAATATCCAGCATCAATGCTTCGTGCAAGATCTTGACCTTTTCCTGCAGCGACATCCATTAAGACACTTTCTTTGTTTGGCGGAAGATACATATCAATAAGATATGATTTTGCAAATGAATTGAAGCTTCTTCCGGCTTTATACCATCCATCAACATCATCTGCTGCAAAATATGCGTTGTTTGTTGGATTGCACATAGTATCAATGCTTAGCGGATAACGAATGCTATGCCAGATTAACTCCGAATATCTAATAGCATTGCCATAATATTCACCTTTAGCGATATCCGCAATACGATCCGTACGAAGTCTAATCAATCTGGGTTCTGGTAATACACTATCTTTAGATGCTAATTGGAATTCTCCAACCATCCCATTCATTGTATTGAATTTTGTTTCTCCGATAGTTTCGTTAGAAGCCTTGAATAATTCTAATTCTTTGTCGCTTGGTTTCCAAATATAGTTGAATTCATTATCATATGTTTCAAACTGAATTGGGAAATACTGATGAGCATTTGGTGATTCTGGTGCTTTGTATCCATCGAAGAATTCCATCTTCAAACGTTTGAATGTTTGGAAATCAACACCGCTGCATAATGCATAGTATCCTTTCTTTTTAGGATATTCCATAATATAGAAATCAATAGTTAGATGATCTAATGGTTTCCATTTGAATGAAATAGTGTCAGAATATTTGGTATTGAATATACGATCAAATCTATTCTTTCGCTCCTTAACCAAATCCTTAAAGAATCCTCCGGCTGGTGTAAAGATAAGTCCATCAATCTTATAATCACGTTTCTTATTATAGAATTCGGTTATCTGCTTACAGAAATCATCATTAGATAACTTAATAAATTCCTTAACCGAACCAATATCATGTTTATCTAATAATGCATTTGCTTCTTTGAAAAACTCAATACGCTTAAAGAATGGTAGATTACCAATACGGCGAGATTTCATCATAATGATATCAAAGCAATGGAATGACAATGATTTATCTTTCTCTACCATCATCTCTACATCCAAGACTGTATGTTCCACAACTGTAGCTCTTGAAGATTTATGCTCACATGAATTTATTTCATAAATTTTATCAGATACGGCATATATGGTAGCTCCGATATATGATTTCTTCTTACCATTCATCTTGTAGATCTCATCAATGACAAGTATTGCTCGAAGACCATCCATCTTATCTGTCATATAGAATGAATCAATCTTAGGAAGCATATTCTTAAAGAATAGAATTCTATTCAATTCTATAGGACTCGGAGATAAACGTTTGAATCCTGATTCGCGTTTGAACTTAGCGACTGTAATAGCATCTTTATAGATGTCCTTTGCAAGTTCAAAGATTGCATTCTGATATTGTTCATCATTATCCTCTCCGGATTTATTTGTTATTGAATTAATCATCTCAAGAAGATCTGCATATTCAATAGGGTTCTGAGTTAAGCGAATCAATTCAGTTTCAATGTAATCGAATGAGTCAGTAGCCATTGTTGTAAATGGAGTATCCATTAATGCTACTTTACATGGTTTCAATCGTGTTTCCAATTCTAATGGATTATCGATTCGCTTAACGATATTTACACGTAAGTTCCAATCAGTATTAGATAATAGTGGCATCGTATATTGAATTGATAGTTCCGTTCGTGAAGCTACTTGCATAGTTGTATCATCGAGCGGTGTTATCTTTTTCTCAAGCATTACACAAGAATCATTGATTCTATAAACACGAGTTGATTCATTGAATACATATGAATTATTTGTTCCAATCATTTTCATCTTTACGTCATCTCCATTCTTCCCTTTGTAGATCATCTTTACAACCTTACTTATCGTTTTGCTATCAGGAACAATCAAATGGTTGAAATCATTGATATAATTTTCGACTAATGATGGTTCAATCAATGTTTTACCTACCTTGACGCTAATCTCGTGCTTGCTCGTTAAAAATGAATTAATGGCATTGCGTGATTGCTTAGGTTTGTAAGTTCGAGAAGACATAGTTGCTAACGATTAAAGATGTTGCTTATATATATTATGCTATAAAAATCAATTTTAATGAACAGCATGTAATAATTGTTGATATATAGGTATCTTTTAGATATGGAACAACAAGCAACGTCAGTTATATCAAAGAGAAAAATAACTCACTCATTATCAAAATACATATGGGATAGTCCTATTCTCAAATGTATAGTTTATAATCCATTTATACTTGTATTATTCACCATGCTACTTATATGGTTGATGGATTATATGCATGGAAAGCGCTTCAAGAAATGTAAGCCAGCTGTTGTAGCTCAACATGCTATAACAACATATATTATGATAGCATGCTTATTTGCTATGAATAATATATTAATCAAGCATAACTACAGAGTGGAAAAACTCAATAAACACAAGTCGGCAGAATCAATAGAACCACAAGTAATAGATCAGGAAAACATAATAGATTATACCGAAGAACAACAATGGGTTCCCGTTGAGCAAGCATCTCAGACTTAAAAAAAATATAATTCATGAAGTCGAGCCTTGGAGCTTGAGAGTATGCTTATCTTGCAACTTATATTTTTTTAAAAAAATATAATTCAGAATTTGTAAGTTGTGTAGTTCTAGACTTGACTCAGATCTCGAGATTTGAGATGGGATACTTAGTTATCAGTATATTCAATATCAAACATATCATCAAGCATATTTGTTTGTTTTGCCGATTTAACACTCATTGACTCGTCATCATTATTATCAACATCCGAATCATACGATTCTTGTAATTGACTGATTTGTACATTTTGTGATTGTTTAGTAGTTGATATTAATTGTTTTTTTAGTTCATCAATCATATGTGTTTGTTCCTTATGAACCTTGATTTGATTAAGTAGCATCATTTTCAATTCCTCTGACTGTTTTAGTAATTGTTTATTCTTCTTCATTAACAACTTATTTTTCTTCTCAATGGCCATCTTCTTAGCAACTGATTTCTTAAATGCATCGGTTAATTTATTCAGTTGTACTGATGTTTGTTTCTTATTTGTCTTTTGTGGAACTTGTTTAGGTTGAACTATAGTTCGTGGTTGAATATTTACTTGTTGTGCAAGAACATCATTATCTTGTTGCGACTCGATGAACTTATCATAATTACCCTTGCGCTGAATCATAAGAATCTGAAGAATACAATCTTGTAAGATCTCAATATTTGTAATATCTTGGTGATCGTCGATGATACAAACGATATGTTGCTTCATTACCTTATCACAGAACTCACGAATAGAATTACCGAGAACCATAGTTAGGATATTGAGTTTCTGCTCGGCTGTCATAGAATTGACATACATTCGCGGAACGAATAAGCTTGCATACAATGAAATGCAGTCAGGATATGAAATTGTATTAAACACTGTGCTAATACGAACATAATCGTGTAATGTATTAAGCAACACAGTGTAGAACTTAGGCGTGTTGCTCTCGCTGATATAATTTGTTAAAACTTCTCTGTAAGCAACTGATAAGCCCTTGCTTGTCTTGTTATGAATCAGTATTGCTTGATCGTAGAGAAAATTATAGATGATATCTGTGATGCAGGAGCCACATACATCGAGTAGAGTAATAACGGTATTTTCGTTGTTTAATAATTTCAAATTCATAGTTGCTTCCTATATTCAGATTAATCTATATCAGAACTATTTTCAATTACAGTTTGATACGATTCTTAATGTCATTTCTCACAAACAATATAGAACATCAACAATGACGACAAACAAACCGTCGCATTTATTTACTAATGATTCCCTTGGGTCTATAGTTGAGACTACGACCATTCTCAATCAAATAATGCGACCAGAAGGATTTAACAAAGATGTTATCACAGATCTTGCAACATCATTATTTATTAATAATGAACGAACTAATATCTACAACGATACTACACTTCACTTATTGGCGATTAAGAAAATGTTATTATATGCCATTCCGGTAATTGCTCCATTTGAAGCCAATAAGGGAATTATTATTACTTCACAAGTTAATACTCCAGCAATACGATTATTATCCAACAATATAAAACATACAAGATTAGCAATTGGTGATAAATTCAGATTATTAGGATTTACCTTTCCACCGAGACTTATCAATCATTTACCATTCAATGTATTTCCGCAAAAGTATTATAATCAATTACCAATTAACTATGATTCCAAACCAATTATTATTGAGGCGATGGATGGATTGACCATCAAGCAGATAAATAATATTTCTATTTATGTTATCGACCCTAAACACTATGAAGATACATCTATGTTTAATAAAATAAATAAAGTGCTTGCAAATAAATTACTTGAACATGTATCACACTTGATATCTACTGCCGTTCAGCATGAACAAGTCAAGTTCCCAGAATTAGCTAGCATAGAACATATGAATAAAGAAACATATATTGAACATCTTAATGCAATATTGGAGATACAAATAGATCCAACTTATACAATGTCAGTCTTTGAGGTATTACAGGTTACCATGAATTGGATGCTATACGATAACATAGCATTATATGGTTTTAATTCTCCTGTTGTATCAGAGCGCTTGCGATATTTGGCATATGTCAAGGAGCAGAATTTAAAAGTCAGACAAAATATTACGATGGTTGATAACAAAAAATTATTACTTACAAGAGCCGACAAGATATGTAGAGAGAAGTATCCATATTTCTTCGATCATACAGATAGACGAGCTATATTCCTTGGTTTCAATAGATTTAGTTTAAATAAACTACCAAAACAAGAACGCGCGGAAGTAGAAATCATATTAGATAAAGAATTGAAAGCACAAGAAGCATTATTGAATAATAAATGTGAGCATCTGCAATTCATAAAAGATATAGATAAGAATCTATCAATTGAGCAATACAAAAAAATAGAATCATATATCGACTTCCAATCATTAAATGGCGATGGTATGTATCCGTGTAAGCTATGTAAGTATCCTATCATATGCGCACATACTGTTGAGTTATATGAGGCTTTGAGTTCTATACATACTGATTCTTTGAGTTCTCAACATACTGAAGATGATTCCGAAAATGTGATTGATACGGATCAGTTGTATGCTGTCCGCAAGAAGATTATCAATAAATATAAAAATATAAATCAGAAACGTGAAGGAACTGAAGATACAGAATCTGTATTTACATATTATTGTAAATATTGTGGAAGTGAGCTTGGCAAGTCTGAAGATATAATTCAAGCTTCTATCAAGTCCCGACTTGAAGCATCTGAAACGAGCATAGAAGATGAACGCAATGTATTGATTTATATTAATGTTAATTCCACGATCACACAACATATGAATACAAGTGTGATTACACTAAATCCTAAGATTATTAAATCTATCATCTATAATGAAATAAAAGATGAAATCTTATCAAAGATAGCACTATCGCGAAGTAAGGATGAAGAAACCGAAGATACACTTTTGCGCTATCTTGTACAAGTATATACATTAGTTGCAATCATTTCCATCAAGGTTAATAAGATTAAAGCAAAAGGTAGTGCATTAATATCAAAGAACATCAAAACATCCGATGATATGCCGTTGAAGAATGAATTACTTAATGTATTTACAATTATACGAAATGTCAGTTCATATAAACATATTGGCATTACAGATGATAAAATTAAAGCTTTAGTGATAGAAGCATTCAAATTCGTTAATAGAACATTCGCGAAGGAGGAAGTAGAGATTAAGTCAATATCAAATTCTGACAAACTGAAGTTAGATATCATATCAAGCCCGATCACACAATTTGCCAAGTCTATATATAAAATATTCGAGAAGCATGATATCAACTTGTTAGATGTATCAGGAGTGAATCTTAATGTTTTATTCCATAAGAAACGTGGTGTTCCGGATATAGATACACATGCACTCTATACAAATTTATACATACCGACTGTAAATCCTAAGGATGATAAATATAAATATATCTTAGAATCATACAAGGCGCTTATTCCTATTACAAAGACAGAGCCGATCGCTAATAAGTTCATATCTATCGTAAATGAGCCAATATCAGAATTTGCTAAGAACTATGAAGCTAATATTATTAAAAATATACGTTTGCGTAGATTAACTCCAGTGCGTATCTTACCTGCTAAGAACGGTAGAGAATTTAACTTCAAGACAAATATTTTACAAGTTGTATATTGCGCAACTACGCCTGTTAGAG
>JACCDY010754172.1_pt1 | contig 18436 bp, 16 predicted proteins | sample 7446391 | NCBI WGS metagenome assembly JACCDY01 (sample SAMN15323451, study PRJNA562643) | freshwater metagenome | isolation source: river surface water | place: USA:Blue River Watershed | collected 2017-08-18
AATGAGAGAAGCTATTTATAATATGTTTATTTTTGATGTATTAGTAGAAGATTTTATATGGTATATTTTAAATGAAATTCAATTATCCAAAGACCAATTACAGTTAGTTTTAACAAAAACATCTAATACCTTATTTTATTATTCAAATAATTATAGGCCAATTTACCATTTAGAGGAATGGATCTATTATATTATACGAATTATTCATGGATTATAAAAAAGCATGTTCGATTCTTTCCGTTTCTCCTAATTTTACTCTTACTGAATTAAAGCATAAATATTATAAAAAAGCATTAAAAAATCATCCTGATAAAAAAGGAGATAAAGAAAAATTTCAAGAAATCAATGAAGCTTATTCTTATTTATTGAATTATCAACCGAATGAACATAAACAATGTATTCAATTGATGGACATTCTTAAAGATTTATTCAATCCAGTCTCACTAAAACATGTATTAGATACAATGAATTTAGATATGATATATCACATCTATGATTTATTACCCATTATTAAAATGTTCATACCAACCGAACAATATGAAATTATCATCACTTTTATTTATTCAAAATTAAATATTATTGTATTAGAACCAACTTTAGATGATTTATTTCAACAAAAAATATTTATTTATCATCATAACAATCAAACTTATCATATTCCATTATGGCATTCTGAATTATTATTTGAATCCATGATATTTACGTGTAAACCTAAAATACCATCTAATATAGAGATAGATGATCAAAACAATATTATTATCCATATAGAAGAATCTATATCCTCTCTTTTTTTAAAAGAAGAATTAAGTATATTACATTTTAAATTAAAAAATTCAGATTTATACATTAAACCATATCAAACCATTGTATTAAAAAACAAAGGTATTCCAAAAATAAATACAGAACATATATTTCATGTTGAATTATCAAATATAATTATACATTTAAATTTATCTAGTTAATGTATAATGTCCGATGGAATTCGTGCTTTTTTAATTCTTATGATTTTTATGATATTAAATACAGTTATCATGACAAAAACTGGTGTATCAACTATACAAAATGACTGGGTAAATCAACGATGCAATCCATTAGTTATGCCATTTGCTGGATCTCTTTCACCTGATGGAACATCTACAAGTGATAATTTTTCATATTGTATTCAAAATACTGTTGGAAGTTATTCCTCTGTCATTACTCAACCATTTGAATATGCACAATCCATGAATGTAGATGCAATTAATAATTTATCAGATACAGCAACTGCAAATCAACAACAGCAACAACAAACTGCAGACAATACAGGGTCCGTTGCTAGTGGTATATATGAAACTTTTTTAAATATTATTATTGTATTTAATGTTATGGTTTTAAAATTATATGATTCTCAAGGAAAAATGTCTGGAGTAGTTGTTACGCTTATGAATATATTACAAACCTTATCTAATACTGGAATGAGTATATGGAATGGAGCTCCAGGTCAAATCATGAGAGCGATATCAAAAATACATGTTTAATGATGTATAATATGAGTCATTAAACGTCTAAAATTATTTTGTTTTTTATTTATCATTTTAATAACATTAAATGTAGAACTAATTCGTGTTTGATTATTCAATACTAATGTTAATTTAACTTGACCAGGTTTTATTCCAATAAATTTAAATGTTTTATTATTTCTTTCTATTAATTTTATATTTTGATTTGATAATACATAAGATACTATATCACGTTTTCCATCATAATGGATTAATTTTTCTGTGTTTACAGTAACCGTAGGATTATCCGATTTAATACTTCCATTCATAATATTATTATAAAATAACATACCATTCAATGATCCTACTCCAGTTGTTCGATCATATCCAGGTAATGCTCTGTATCCACCATTATTTCCTCGTATGATATCATGAAATGTATTTGCATATTTATATACATAAGGTATGATAAATTGATCATTTAATTGACAACATGCAATATATGCAGCAAATGCAGGAGCCACAATACTAGTACCTCCAACTGTAATATAATATCCATTGACTAAAAAAGATACACCTGTACTAGGATCTGCATTCATTGCAATGTCAGGTGTATTACGATTTATTTTTCGAATCAGTTGGTATTGAGATTTTTTAAAATATCGACTAATACCACCTCCACCGTTGTTCCATGAATATTCTTTCGTAAGTCTATCATATCTATAATTTGGACATATTAATGTTGTACCACCACAAGCAATTACATTTGGGGATGAGGATGGAAAATCACAAAAATTACCACCACTTACTCCATCGGATGAACCATAATCACCAGTAGCAGTGCATATATTGATTCCTTTTAATCGTGCTGTATTAAATAATTTATTTGTTTGAAATAAATCTGATACATAGATTTCAGGCATTCCCCAAGAACATGATATAATCGATGGTAATTTATCATTTACTGGAACAGTTAACATATAATTAAACGCATCATAAAAAGATACATTTTGAGATGCAACATACAATATAATGATTAGATTTGTAGACGGACAACATCCAGCAATCATTTCAATATCCATTGTATTTTCAATGGTTGCATTTTCATCACTTGTATCTAATTGTCCATCGAAGATGGGTTTAATAATAATAGTAGGAATAGGTAAATGTAAATCATTTAAATATTGATGAATATCACTATTGGATAAATATCCATTTGAATCAATATCACCATAAATACCACCACCAAATGATATAATACCAATGACTATTTCATTTGAGAATGAAGGAGATGGATAATTATAAATAGTACGATAATCTGTACTTGTAAATTCTCGTGAAACATGATTTTTTTTTAAATAACTATGTTTCATTATATATAATAATTATATTTTTTTTTATGATTTCTATTTATGGACAAAGTAGAAAGGATATATTTAAAAGATGGATACTACGCAAAATATGCAAGTGACATATGGATTAGTATTTTGTTGATTTTAATAACGATTATGATAGTATTATATAACGCATATAAATCAGTCATTCAACAAGTGAAATTAAATTGGAATGAATATAGATGTAGTCCAATCTATTTACCATTTGCAGGAATCATTATGCCCGAACCTGAAAAATCATTTGTAGATACAACTGTAGAAAATTTTGAATATTGTGTTCAGAGTGATATTTCAGCTATATTTAATATCATTATGATGCCATTTGAATTTGCAGCTTATGTATTAGTGGATTCAATTGATGCAGTTACATCCATATTTGTAGCGATTGCATCATTTGCTGAATGGATACAGGAAATGATAGGTGAAATCTATTCTGAATTATTCAACAAAGTTATTTATGTGATTACACCTATTATTAAAATGCTATTACATTTTCGTGATATTACATCGAAATCAAATGGAATATTTGTAACAATGATTTATAGTATATTGAACATATACAATACTACCATATCAGGAGCATCTTTTTTAATTACAATTATCATTAATGTAGTTGGAATGTTAATTGGAGTATTTTATGTACTTATGTCGATTGCAATAGCTTTATGTGCAAGTTTTTTTGGAATTGGTTCTGGTTTAGCAATATTAGGAGTTGCAATTCCCTTAGCAACTGCAGTAATTATACCAATTATTATTATCTATGTGGATATCGTAAATTCATTTCAACCAATATTAACCCAATCTGCTCCTAATCCTCCATCTAAACCAAGTACTTCTTTTCATATTTAAAAATAAAATATATATAACAATTATATATGGATAAATTGTTTCGTTCTCTATTTCAGATTAACTATATGAAAAAAACACAATGGATGATTTTTTTTATTGTAGCTGCAATGTTATTGTTTGTATTATGGAGATTAAAAAAAACAGATGCTGATGAAAAATTTTATTTAATTGAAACGATGGAAAACCGAGATAAACAATCCGATTGGTTACAAAATGCAAATGATTATTCTCGTATGTTTGGTGGTAATTTAATGAATCAACATTTAAAATATACGGGAACACCTGTACCATTACCTGAAGGAGAAATGTTTATGTTTGCTGATAATAAGGTATCACCTGAATGTTGTACAAGTGCAACCTATAGCACCGTAGATGGTTGTGTATGTACATCCATGGAACAAATTAAATATTTAAATGAACGCGGAGGAAATCGAACAGCTTATGGTGGTGAATATTTAATATAAAAAAATAATTGCTTATAGACTATGCAAATATTCAAGTGCATCATTCACTTTTTGCTGATCACCCATTACATCACCAACATACAAATCGATGATGGCTTGGTAAAACCATTCATAGTTGGAAGGTTTACCAATTTGTTTTAAGTAATAACGACTCGTACCTTTACAGATTGCATAAGCATGAACCTGACAAGATTGAGTATGTGAAATTGCATCTTTGATTTCATTCCATTCTCCAAAGAAAACAGAGTGAAAGACATCAATGTCTTCATTGAAAGATTCAAGTTTGTACATTGTTGTGTTTTGAATTGAAATGATATTATAAATATGATTTCAATTTAATGAAATGATTACTTTTTTATTGTTTTATTTTTTTTTACTTTAGGTTTTCTAGATTTTTTATTTGGAGGAGATTCATTCCATTCAAATAAATGTTCTGAGTTTAATTGTAATCCAAATGGAACACGTAAATGATTATATTCCATATATAATAAATAAAGACTAAATAATGATTGTCATAGACTTATTTTTTATTGTATTTAAAACTTTTGTTATTATATCTTTTTTTATGATGATATTTTTGTGTTTTTCTTTTGTATAAATCTTTAATATGATGAACACGTTTTGATTTTTGTAATCGTTTTTGTGCATAAAGTAATCCGAATGGTACAATTACATTACTTGTTGCTGTAGATAAACCATTTAACATATTTCCTCCTTTTTTTCGACAAGACGACATAATATAGATAAATATTTTTTATATATTTATTTTTTGTTTACGCAATAAATAACTAAAGATTGCTAAAATCAATAAAAAATTAATCAATAAGAAAAATATAAAAGATATAAAATAAGGTTTTATTTCTTGAATGATCACTTCTATTATAGGAGATGTTACATTTTTTAATTCTCTTTTAAATTCTTCTTTTTTTAAAAATTCTAGACATGTATTTAACAATGACATAACATAACCATAGTTTATATTTTAATGCGTGAAAACGTAATAATAAAAAATACAATTAAATTGTAATGATACATAAAAATTTTCGTGATTTTAAATTCAATCAATTAACATTAGCGCAACCTATTGCATTACATGAAGGTGGATTTTATTCTAAAATTGCTACAGTAAATGATGAGCCGTTATTTATTCAAACTCCAATGTGTAGAACAAAACAAGGAATTATAAACAATGGTAAAAAATTAAATCCAGATTTAATTGTTGACATCATCAACACATCATTTATTAATTGGATAATTCAATTAGAAGATAGAATACAACAACTTATTTATTTGAATAAAGATACATGGTTTGTAGATACAAGTATTGAATTAGATGATATTAAATCAGCATTTACACCTATTCTAAAAGTATATAAAACCGATAGTTATTCAATACGTGCAAATATTCCCTATCAAAGTAAAAATGGAATTCAAATGGATAATACATGTCAAGTATATGATGAAGATGAAACGGTTTGTACTTTAGATCAAATTAAAGAAAATACAAACATCATCACTATTTTAGAATTTCAAGGAATTAAATTTTCACAAAGAATTTTTCAATTTAATATAAATATTAAGCAAATTATGATATTAAAAAATAATGCATTTACTGGATGTCAAATACAAAAAAAAGAACAGAATGAAGTCTTAGAACAACCAATCAAAAAAGAAGAACCTACTTTAGAGAAAGAAGAGTCCATTTTAGAAAAAAAAGTTCAGTATTTAGAAGAATTAGAAGATTCGGATGAATCGGATATATCCGATAATGAATTAGTTGAAATTGAGATTAAAGAACCGAATGAAATGATAGAATTATTAAAGGAATATTTAACTAAGAAAAATATTAAGGAATTACAATTATTAGATGATTTATAAATTTTTTTAAATTTTTATATTATCTTTTTTATATATAATGCCCGACTTAATGAAATCTTGTGATTGGAAAACCATCGTTCTCATACTTTTAGCTATCTTTGTCCTTTATTATATTACAGTAATTCATCCTAAAAATGTATCAGGTATGACTGTACCTTCTCCTCAAACTGTTTGGGATGGTAGAACTCCTCAAGGAATTCCTCAGCCTTCTCAAAGTGCGGGAAAAAATGAAAATCCAATCTCATCTCAATCGATGCCGATGGCTGTAACTGATCCAACTCAATTATTACCTAAAGATGTAAACTCTGAATGGAGTCAGGTCAATCCACGTGGATCTGGTCAACTACAAAACATTAATTTACTAAGTGCAGGTGCATTAATCGGTATCAATACAGTTGGATCTACTTTACGTAATCCAAATCTTCAACTTCGTTCTGAACCTGCTAACCCACAAAATTACAATGGCCCTTGGATGAATAGCACAATTCAACCAGATTTAATGCGTGTACCATTAGAAATTGGTCAGGGATCTCAATAAATTATATTTTTTCTTTAAATTAAAAAAAATATAATATATATGAAGCCAGTTCATATAGCATTAATTATATGTGTGTGTTTAATGTTATTTATTATCTATATTAACTCAGATTTTTTTAATTTAAAATGTGTGATTGCCACTAAAGATGGTAAAACCTATTGTGTACGAGATACACCTAATTTAAAAAAGAGTGCAAATTTACTTGCTACGGTATCCAATCGGATGCATAAATTAGTTAAATATGTATATTCCAAATATCCAAATCAAGATGAAATACAGAGGTTGTATAAGAATTTTAATCCAAATAAAATCATGGAAACATTACCGACAAGTGAATATACTGCTTATAGTGAAAACAAAGGACAAAAGCTTGCTTTTTGTTTAAGGAAAAACAAAGAGCAATATAAATTAATTGATATCAATACATTAACCTTTGTAGCAATACATGAATTATCTCATTTGATGACTAAATCAATTGGTCATGAAGATGAATTTTGGAATAATTTTAAATTTTTATTAAAATGTGCTGTTGAAATAGGAATATATAAACCGGTTGATTATTCAAATGAACCACAATCTTATTGTGGAATGGAAATAGATGATAATCCATATTATGATAATTAAACAAAAATATAATGCATTTATTATATAATGGATATATTTCTGAATGGAAAAAAAATCAAATTAACATTTTTAATGGATGATACCATTGATATCATTAAATTAAAAATAAAAGAACAATTTGATATTGAATATGAAGATATTTATTTATACATTCGAAAATATAAAACATTTAATTATAAATTATTTGATCAATTAAGAAAAAACAATAATGACATTTTATTCAAAGATATTTATCCTTTTTTATCAAATATCGATATTGAATTTGATGAAATCGATTATAAATATGAAGATTTTTTATCTCTTAATTTATCCAAACCTCATTTAGTAAATATTCCTTTAACTCATACTTACAAATCATTTATTGTGGATCCCCATCATAAATATGCGAAATCATTAGTGATTAAAGATCCACCGTACATCACAAATCAATCTGTATTACTTGATTTTTTACCATTTGAAGAATTACACATTATTACTCGTAATAAAATACCAAGTGAAATTCGATCATATTATTTTGTATCAGATACTCCATCCATTAAAATCCCAAACATAGATTATTTATATGATGAGCCAAAAGAAAAGATAGACCAATATATTACATCAATATCATGTCAAATACAATCAATGTGTGATTTTATTCCTTTAGAAATTATATTTAAAAATTTACATGCTACAAGTGAGATTCCATTTATTAAATATAATCCTGGAACATCTAGAGAAAAAATATTTAGATTGTATGGTACAGATTTATCAGTTCAACATACAATCATACCTATATTAAGTAAATCGGATATTAATCATTATAATAAAGAATTAGCAAAATCACCCATGATTTCTATGGTAATTAAAAAAGAATATGACTTGATTTTAAATTTATTAGATAATGGTAACATAACATTTACATTAAGCAATGTTAATATATATCCATTCCATGAATTGGAATCATTATTAAAAGAATATATAAACCCATTCATTTATACTATTAATTCTATTGTAAGTACAAATGGTTATATCTATCCAACAGTTGATAAAATAGAAGATTTAGCTATATTAGGTATATCCTATAGTGCAATATTACATACAAAGGAAAATATAACACCACATTTAAAATGTATGTCGAGTATATTTTATTTAGGAGACGAAGGATTTTTATATAAACGAATTTCTAATTTTAATATCAAAGGAGTGATTCAAAAATATATTTCTAAAATCATGGGTTATAATGATAATAAAATTATTGATTTATTAGTATCTGACAAAGGATTATCAGAATCAGAAGCAGAAAGTGAATTAAAAATATTTAAAATTCAACGTCAAATAGAAGAAGGATTATTTAGAATGATCATCAATCAACAACCAAATCCAGGATTTCCTGTAGAATTACATGAGGATGAAAATGAAAATGTAGTGATTACAATCAATGATATCAATCATATCGAATATTTAAAAATTATACCTATTTACATCAATGGGTTATATCGTATGATTTTAAATAAATTAAATAAAAATCAACACGAAATGTTATGTGAATATAAACAAGAAACAGTAAAAGAATTAAAAAAAAATTATCAAAATACAACATCTCAAATATTAGAATTAGATTTTGATGATGATTTAGATTTTGATTCAGATTCATCTAATTCTGATTTAGATTCTGATTCTGATTTAGAAATTGAATATGGAGATGAATATGATGGAGGTAATCTTCGATTAAAAAATATGACGAGTGAATCCTATCAATATGCTCAAGATAGATTAATGAAACGTGATCCTGTATTATTTTTAAAAAAACAACAAGGTAACTTTTTATCATATTCAAGATTTTGTCAAAGTCATAAAGATCGTCAACCAATGATATTAAGCAATGAAGAAATGGAAGATATAAAAAAAAAATATCCGAATACTAAATTTGGTAATATCATTAATTATGGATCAGACGAAGCACATAAACATAATTATATGTGTCCAAGATATTGGTGTACAAAAAAAGGACAAGAACGACCATTGACACAAGAAGATATTGACAAAGGTGATCATGGATGTGGAGAAGTCGTACAACGTGATGAGAATGGAAATATTTTAGATCCAAAACCAAATCAACATATTATAAGTTTTGAAAACAATCACTATAATGATAAAGGAGAATATGTTGAAAATAATCCTGGATTATCTAAAAAACATCCAAATGAAAAATTATGTGTACCGTGTTGTTTTAAAAAACCATGGGACAGTAAAGATGCTAAACAAAAATTAGATAAATGTATGAATACAAATCCAGTGGTTGAACAAACTAAAAAAGTATATATAGTTAACTATGATAAAATACCTGAACAAGATCGACTTGGATATTTACCACTTCCATTACAAAAATTATTTAATATCGAAGAAAAGGTGGTTGATATAGATGAAACCTATAATTTATTAACAGTTGGTGTAGATCAAACCGATTCTTTTATAGCATCTATGGTATATTATTATAATAATAATCATCGAAGTTTATCGGTTAAACCGATTAATAATAAAGAAATGAGAAAAAAAATAGCAGATATGTTAACCTTATCACATATAACAAAGATAAATAGTGAAATTATAGAAATGTTTAATTATTAAGTCTTTTTATATAAATTTAATATCAATTTATATAAATATGATTAATACAATTTTTAATTATAATGATGCTTTAAATATATGCAATCAATATTATAGTGAATTATCCGAAACAACAATCAATAAACCAACCATTTATGATGAATATAATTCAGTTCCTATCAAAATCGATTATTTAAATGACCCATTATGGAAAGTATCAGAACAATCTATTAAAAATACATTGCATTACATATTCAATATTATTTGTCATAAATGTTATTTATTTACTGTCATTCGTGGTAAAAAAAAGTTTTATCAATTATTACCTGATAAATTATCTCCTACTTATCTTAGTGCAATTAAAGATGCAAAACATAAAGTAAGTGATAATAAATGGTTAACTGATCATCAAAAAGCGTTTATACAAAAATTAAATCCCAATCGTATAATGCAATGTATTGTAAAAACAGTTGATTTAAATGAAAAAATAAATACTCATGACTATTTAGTTTTGTTTGAAAAATTTAAAATACCAGATGGAATATTTATTTTAAATTTAACAGATGCAGTTATCATGCGTAAAGATGATTTTCATCCATTCAAAGAAATTATGAACTTTTCTAATAATAAAAAATTCAACAAAGAATCAGAATATTTACCAATTTTATCCATATCCAGTAAAAATATGTGTATGGACATACCTATTCCAAATTATGATGATATTGAGAAGGTATATGATAAAGACATTTCTAAAACTAAATATGATGGATTTATCACTAAATGGGAAAATAAAAAAATAAATAAAGCAGTATTTAGAGGTAGTCCTACCGGTTGTGGATATACATCGAATACAAACATGCGTTTAAAATTATTTGAAATGTCATTATTGGATGAATATAAAGATATCTTAGATGTAGGTATTACTGTTGCTGGAAAAACAAATACAATCAATAGTCAATCTGTAAGGTTTGATCCACTATATGGGTTAGGTATGTTAAATACGGATATAAAACCATCTTCTAGATTAACGATTCCAGAACAAAGTCATTATAAATATATCATTCATATTGATGGTAATGTAAATGCATATCGATTATTATATACAATGGCTACCGGATCATTAATATTACGTGTTAAAAGTGAATATAAATCATGGGCAGAACCTTATATTTCTAAAGGTATTCATTATATAGAAATTAATAGTAATTTATCTGATTTAAAATCTCAAATAGAATGGTGTGAAAAAAATCAAACTCAATGTAAAAATATGGCAATGAAAGCAATGACATTAGCTAAAACAATATTAACTGAAACATTTATGAATCATTATTTCAATAAATTATTTTGGAATTTTGATTTAAAACCAAAAACACTAACTAAATTTACAAATTATTGGGAATATAAAAAAAATAGAATTACAATTCAACCGATTTTATTGGACCCAAAAAATGCAATTGAACCATCTACATGCAAAGTAGCAATTATTATACCACATCGTGATCGAATTGATCATTTAAAAGATTTCATCAAACATTTCAATGCGTTTGAATTGAAACATAAAATAGATATCTATGTTATCAATCAACATAATAATATTCAATTTAATCGTGGATTATTATTGAACATTGGATATTACATAGCATCAAATTTTAAATATGATCGATATATATTTCATGATGTGGATACTTATCCAGATAAAACATTATTTGAATTGTATTTTAAAGATTTAGATAAAATCATACACTTTCAACGACCTGATAATTCTAAATATGATTTTCCTGAATTTTTTGGAGGAGATGAAAGTTTTAATTCTGAAGTATTTGAACAAGTCAATGGATTTCCTAATAATTTTTTTGGTTGGGGAGGTGAAGATGATGCACTTTATAATCGTTTAGTAATCAATAAAATCATATTTTATCGACCTAAATATGGAAAATATCAAGGGGCAGATCATCCTAAATCAACTGACTTAAATGTAATAAAACGTCAATTAATATTGGAGGATTTAAATGATTGGAAAACCAATGGAATTAAACAAATTCAAAAATTAGACATAACTGCAACAGATTTACCAATTCAAGAGTTTATAGATACCTACAAAGACAAGAAATTAATTCAATTGTATAAATTAAATTATTTAATAAAACAATTTAAAGAAAATAAAAAAAAACAATTAAATTATTATAGTTTCCATATTGATTTTAATATTGATGTAGATAATCACATCGTTGAATTACAAACGGAAGAATGTGATATGTCAGAAGTAAAATCAACTCCATTGTATAAATCATTTCCAGAAAAGAAAAACTTAATATGTAATTATCAACGTATTTTACGTAATTTTAAAGATTATATTATGAATGAACCAACCATAGATTATACCTACATATTGGATTACATATTAGAAATATTTAATATTAATTTTTTTAACATCAATGATAAACGTAATGTGAATTTAATTATATTTGATATGACAATGAATAGTAATTACGTGGATTTGGTATGTAGTCCAACTACATATAAGGATGAAGATACTGAATATATTATATTATTAAAACGAGGTAATATTTATACCCCTATGATTGGTCTAAAAAAAACAGTAAGAACAAATGATATTGTTAGTGTTTTTAAAAAAAATGATAATACTGTAAATTATAATTTATATCAATTTTTAAATTTAGTACCTTCTATTTTTAATAAATGTAATACAGAATATAAACATCCAACATTTACAAATCCAATTCATATTATTGATATTATGAATATGATACTAACTATGCCACAATACAATTTATTTGGATTATTGATGAATAATATGATGGATATTATTGGTGTTATCGTTAAATATGAAAATGATTATGTTGTATTATATGGTATACCTATTAATTACGATAGATTAAAAAAAACAAATATCATGAATGATTTAACACTTAAACTATATTTCGATATTACTCCATTACCTTATACTAATACTAAATATTTATTAGAAAAAGTATATCAAGATTCTAAACAAGAAATACCATGTAATCCTATGAAAAAAGTATTAGATGAAAATAATGAAATCATTGGAATTTTAACTATATCAAATGCATTCGTTGAAGTTGTTCCAGATATTATCATTGAAGATGAAATACCCATACATAGAGATATGAATTATAAATTCATTGATAATGAATTATTAAATCATATTACAATCGATGAGAATCATGAAAAATATACAAAATCCATTGATATGGAAACAAAATTATATAATTTATTTAGATTATTTATTAAAAATCATTTAACAAATTCAATTCATGAAAGACAAGAATTACTATCCATTTACAATTCAGAAGATACTGATAAAATAAATAAAATGTATCAATTTTTAACCAAAACATATAAAGATAAAATTATCTTTAAAGAAATTAATACATCAAGTGATTTACAAATATTAAATAAATGTATATATGATTGTATGACAACAAAATGTAAAAAAAGATTATGTGATTTAATTATACCTCTATATAATTTAGTGACCGGAGCTAAAAATGAAAGTATCTATTTTTCAAGATTGTCGGATGAAATATTACGTTATAAATTAATTCATAATTTTATGTTAAAACATGATACTTATTTACCATTTTATGACAATAAATATAAAATCAATAAAAACGAAATATTAATTACTAAAAATTTATTAGATGAATATTATGAAAATCTTGAACCATTACAGAAACATGAAAATATATCCTATAACCACATTAATTCAAATTTAGAAAAAATACATAAAAATATTAATTTCAGTGAATACATTACCAACCAAGATTGTTATTACATTAAAAAAATCATTGATACTCGTAAATTATTATTTGATTATCCATTACTTAAAGAAAAAATTTATATTAACTCACCTATTTGTACAATTCAAATCATCATTGATATTATATATCAATTTACAACTCAAAAATATGAATATCAAACAATTCGACAATTATTATTAAAAATATATAAGAAATTTCCTCCTGAAAATATTCTTTCCATTTTATACAAAGAAGGAAAATCGATTTCCTCTTTAAATTATGTTTTAGAAAATAAATATTATTTTACTCCATTTGATTTAAAGGTATTGTCTGATCATTTTAATTTACCAGTTATTAACATGACTACTAAAGAACAATACATAAAAGATATTAAAGATAAAGTATATTGCATTTCCAATACACCTATTAATAATAATATCATACCATCTTATTCAATGATGATGGACAATGAAAACATTGAATTGAACATTACAAATGTAAAAGTAGCGAGTAAATATCATGATTTACACGATACTATTATGAAAACCAAAATATATCAGCAAATTAAATAATTTAAGATATGGATTTTAATTTCTTTTAATAAATCAATCTTAAACACTAATTCATATTTTAAATTTATAATGACATCATTCTCTATATGTATATCTACAATATAAGGAACAATGAATTGTTTATAAAACGATTCGGTTAAATAAGATTGATAAATTGTCTGAAAATCAATTTTAATAATTGAACTACATTCTCGTACAAATACATTGGATAATTTGACTTGATTAAATTTATAATGATATTTTTCATAATAAATATCCCATATTAATGGGGCATTAACATTTAAAGATGGTAAATTTGAATGTATATCATTCCATTCTATATATTCGTTTAATTCTAAAATCACTTTATTGTATTTCTTTTTCCATTTGTTCATGTTGATTATTTTTTTATATAAAAAAAAATAACCATCAATTTTATATTTATATTTTCATGTAAATGAAATCAAATATTATTTTTTCTGTTCCTTTGTTATGAGTATATTACATTATAATAATGATGATATGTTATATTTATTATTGAATTTAATTTCTCATGATGTAATACATGATTATGGTCCAAGTTCTACAGATAGATGGGAAACTGTTCAAGCCATAATCAAAACATTTACAAAAGAATATCATATGTGTCCGTTTCCAATATGTAGTGGTGGTGGTAAACGACATTTAGAATCTATGACACAAACTATGACAGAAACATTACCATCACCAACCATAAGACCAACACCTTCAAGACATTTAGAGCCAACATCTTTAAGACAATTAGGTCCATATATTCCAGAATTAAAACCAAAATCAGGATTTAATTATGATCTATACATTTCGATGTTAGATAAAATAAAAAATCAAATTAATAATACTATTATTTTTACCTTTTTTAATCATTATTTTATAGGATTAAAACAAAATTCTGTTATAGATTTTTTAAATACTGATGTTTTTATTATTCCTAATATTGATAATTCAGATTATAAAAATGTTTTTTTAGATATAAGTAATAAATTTATAGGTTTTTGTTTCATAAATGAAGTAAATCAATTTTTAGATTATAATGAATATTTAGATAAATTATGTTATTTTTTATCAGATGATTTAGTAATTAAAACTGTAATTTTTCAAAATATCGGAGTTGATGATACCACATCCATTTCAAAACGACAAAAAATAGGAGGTAAAAAAAAAATAAAAGGTGGAGATAATGATGTAGAATTAAATGCTGCACAAGCACAAGAATTACTAGATAGAATTAATGCATTAAAAGAGGACAAAGAAGTTGTAGAATTACTAGAACATTTAAGTCAAATATATGCAACATATATATCTGATGTTATTACTGAAACTGATAGAAAATTATATGAAGATTTAAAACATATATTAATTGATAAATATAAACAGATTTTTTTGGAATATAGGCAAATAAATAAAGCAAATGCATTAGATAAACATATCGATATTATTCCTTTAATTAAAGAAAGAGTTATGAATCGTAATGTGATCGATTTAGTTCATCAATTTTTTAAAATTATTGATATTACTGTTCTTGATTACGTAAAATTTATAAAAGACATAAAAGAAAAAGCTATAATATTAGAAAATAAAAGGTTACGAGATGAAAAAGCACAATTAGAAGGAAAATTAACATCATTTGATAAACAAGCAATACATAATTTTACAACTTTTATAGCAAGGGCTGGATTATTTTTAACTAATATATGTACAAAAGATGGTACAGTATTAGAAAGTTATAATCGTCTTCCTAGGGATGGTTCAAGTTTTTTAAGAAAACAAATCAATATATTATTGTATTTAGCAGAATGGAATCATAATGAAGGATGGAATGATGTAACTAATCAAGATTTAGATAATGAATTACTTTCTTTTTTTCAACAAAATACAAAACATATGGAAGAACCTTATATATGTAATAGAGTTCCATGCTATATTGTAAATAATGCAGCAACTATTACACCCGATTTAAAAGTTAAAACCTTTTGTCCATATACTTCTGTAATGGATGGAATGTCTCAATGTTCATGGAAAACTGCACAAGGACGTCTTGAATTTGGAAATATGGATTTTAAAATTTGTAATCAACATCTAGATTTATTTTATGATGGTAAATTGACAATTGATGATGATGAAAATAAACAAAACTTTAATTTATCTTATATAATTCGTCCTTCTGCTTTAATTAGAATAGAAGGTAATAAAAGAATAGATATACATAAAAATGAGTTGACAGCTCATGTTGTTCTAAAAGATACGTTATTAAATATTATGGATTATATTTTCAAATTAGAAGATTCTATAAAAAGTAAGATTTTAAGTAGTGATGATATGTTTTCTGATATGTTTGATATATTTACTACTACACCAGATTTATTCAACATTGTATTTTCTAAAATATTATTTAAAGAAACAGGAGATTTTTTCCAAGAAATAAATTGTGTCTGTAAAAATGGTGGATATGTTAAAGAAACTTATAATGTAAATTCTAGTGATATTTTACCTTATTTTATTGGTAATAAATATGAGTATGGAAATCAACTTAGATTTTTTACCGCAAATGATAGACCTTCTGGAACAAGATTTATTTTTATGTTAAAAAATGGTAATCCATCAGAAGTCAATCTAAAGGCTTTTGGTGGGTATTATTCATTAGATAATAAATTAATTTATATAAGAGATGCAACTGTAAATAAATGTTTAGCAATAAGGGGAGGAAGAAAAACAAGGAAAAAAAAATATAATAGTCATAAAAAACGTAAGACAAAATATATTTAGGTCTTGATGATTATTTTATATAAAAAAAATAATCATCTATTTATAAATCTAATTCATATTCATCATCATCTCGAATTGCATGTGTTTCAGTTGTATGTATGATATTTTTAATCTCAATTGTATTACAATATTGTGATTTAATATCATCAAAGTATTCATCTATTTCATGATCTTCTTCTTCTTCTACTGTATTCAATTCTTTCATTTTATCTAAATCTAATAGAATATCAAATGCACTTGTACCATAGAACCCTTCTTGACCACACATGACATTTGCAGACACACCACGTACAGTGTCTAATTCAGCATGTTGTGCCGCATTTAAAAACATTTGTGGTGTTTCTTCAAAGGATGCTTTTGCAATAGGTCCAATATCATCTAAGTTAATACCATGTCTACCGGCTGATACAATCTTTGCGTTTGATGTCATTCGATCACATAATAATGCAATGTGATGATGATTTGTATAATTATCACCTAATACTTCTAATAACTCATTGTAAATACATTGACGAGCAGCTTCAATGCCTAATATATTCATCATTTCTTGAATATCATTACTTGCTGTACGATTTACATCAATATAATCTAATGATAATATATCTAATAAATTTGTATTTACTGTATCTAATACCCAAATCATTGGATTCTTTTCAAATTCTCCATTTTTTCTACTAACATAATTTACAATCTTTCGAATTAACACCTTATCGATATTTTTGATACCTCTCAATATAACTGAATTTAATAATGTTTCTTGGAAATTTCGTAACATGTAAATTTCATCGGTCTGATCTAAACTGTATTTCTTCGTTTTACGTTTAATACTTACTGCAGGTGTAGCATTTAATTTGATTCTAAATACTAATTGATCTGCATTATAATCGGAATAGATACAGTTGATATCTTGTTTATAATAGGTTTTAATTGCAAAATTAACATCATCTACTGTAATGGATTTATTTAACATGATTTCTTTATCTAATACTAATCGAATGACCCAGTTCATTTGTTCATTTTTCTGTTCTTCTGTGAAACATTCTTTGATTAAATTTTCAAATTTATTGAATTTTCCAATTACAGATTCATCATCTTTAATATAATTATCAGCTGGATCATAACAAATTTCAACAGATTGTGTAATATCAATTAATTTAGTATGCTCAATTTGAGCCATTAACTCTTTTGCTCTTTCTGTATTGGTTTGTTCATGTTCTTTCAAATAAATAGTAGTACATGGTGTTTTAATGTCCTTTGATAATGATAATATCTCTTCAATGCGAGGAACACCACCAGTAACATGTTTACTTGCTGCACCTCCTACACCCGCAAGATGGAATGTATTCAATGTCATTTGTGTAGTTGGTTCACCAATGGATTGAGCTGCAATGATTCCTACCATTTCACCTGGATTAATCAATGCTCTCTTATACATTAATATAATCATTTCAAGTAATACAATGATTGCACTACGATTGAAATGTTTA
>JACCDY010176440.1_pt1 | contig 18417 bp, 16 predicted proteins | sample 7446391 | NCBI WGS metagenome assembly JACCDY01 (sample SAMN15323451, study PRJNA562643) | freshwater metagenome | isolation source: river surface water | place: USA:Blue River Watershed | collected 2017-08-18
CGTAGATCTCGAAGGCCGGGGTCAGGTTACCGCGCTGGAGGTAGAGGTCGAGGGTCCGGCCGTAGCGGGTGACGAACTCCTCCACCTCTTCGGCGGTGAAGTACATCTTCGCGACGTCGAGGTTCTCGCAGTAGGTGCGGACGACGGAGTTCATGTCGATGGACCCCATGTCCTTCCGGCTGATGTGCAGCTTCTCGAGCAGGGCCGCGGTGGCCCGGGTCTCGTCGCGCATCGACTCGGTGGTGGTGAAGTTCTTCGTCTGGGCCGAGACCAGCGCCCCCAGGAGGAGGGGCGCCAGGAAGAGTCTGAGTCGCATAAAGGGAGTGGTGGCGCTCAGCGCAGACGCGCGCTGAGTTCTTCGAGCCTACGTTTCTCGGCGGGAGTGAGCGAGCCGAATCCCCCGGCCGAGATCTTGTCCAGGAGCGTGTCCAATTCCGCGCGGGCCTGCGTCCGCGTGAGCGTCCGCTCCGGGGCGTCGGTCGCGGACGGGCTCTCGAAAGATGGGCTCGGGGCTTCGGATTCCATGGGCTCCTGGATATGAGCGTAGCTCGGCGCCGCATTTGTCCGCTGAAGGTAGCGCCAGGCGATCCAGCCCAGCAGGAGGCCGCCGAGGTGGGCCGAGTGCGCGATCTGGTCGTTCCAGGCAGGTTTCCAGCCGGCCCACGCCTGCCGGCCCGGCAGTTCCGAGAAGGCCCAGCCGAGCAGGGCGAACAGCGCGGTGACCAGGAGGACCCAGCGGACGCGCAGCGTGACCGGCAGGAAGAAGAACAGCAGCAGGGTGATCTGGTGGTCGAGCTTGTCGAGCAGCGCGACGAGCATCAGGGCGTAGACGCCGGCCGAGATCCCGATGAGCTGCGCGTCGCGCGGGCCGCCGAGGCCGGTGAGCATCCATGCGGCCGCGCCGGCGAGCGTGCCGAGCGCGAGGACGGCGAGGAGCACGCGGGACCCATGCTCGCGCTCCACGGTCGCGCCCGTCCACCATAGGATGAGCGCGTTGCCCAGCAGGTGCCAGAAGCCGTCGTGCACCAGGGCGTGGGTCAGCCACTGCCAGGTCATGAGCGAGCGTTCGCCGAGGATCGTCCAGCCCAGCAGGTCGGACTTCGCCGATTCCTGGATCAGGTTGACGATGAAGAAGACGACCAGCACCCCCACGACCCAGGCCGTGACGGAGAGCGGGTTGCGCGGGGCGCGCGTCCCGCGCATGTAGGCCCGATCGCCGATGCCCATGCGCGTGCGGTCCGGCTCAGAGCTTCTTCACGATCGCGTCGGCGAGGCCATATTCGATGGCTTCCTCGGCGGTCATGTAGAAGTCGCGGTCGGTGTCCTTGGTGACTTTCTCGATCTTCTGCTTCGAGGCCTTGGCGAGGATCTCGTTGAGCTCGGTGCGCAGACGTTCCATCTCCTGGGCCTGGATGTGGATGTCCACGGCGGTGGCCTGGATGCGTCCCATGATGAGGGGCTGGTGGATCATCACGCGGGAGTGGGGGAAGAGGAGGCGGTTGCCCTTTTCCTTGGGGGCCTGCAGGAGGATCGAGCCCATCGAGGCGGCCATGCCGGTGACGACGACCTTCACCGGCGAGGAGATCATCCGGATGGTGTCGTAGACGGCCATGCCGGAGGTGATGGAGCCGCCGGGGGTGTTGATGTAGAAGGTGATCTCCTTGCCGGGGTCGATGCCGTCCAGGTAGAGCAGCTTTTCGACGATGTCGCGGGCGGAGGCGTCTTCGACGGCGCCCCAGAGGAAGATCTTCCGCTGCTCCAGGAACTTCTTCTGGATCAACATCGCGCTCGGGCCGCCGTCCTTGGGGGCGGCCGGGGTCTTCTCGTCCTCGTCTTCGTCGTCGTTACGCATAGGAAGCTCCAACTTGCCCGAAACCCGCCCCGTGGCAAGCGTGGGAAGCCGAAGTCGCCCGGGAAACTCCCCCCGACGGTTCCCTGCCGAGCGCCCTTGCCCCCGGGCATGGCTTCGGCCAATTTCCGCCGCGTGCCCACCTTACGCGTCACCGGCCTGCGCCGCCAGCTCGGCGAGGCGACGATCCTCGCCGGCGTCGACCTCGTCGTCGAAGCCGGGACGCTCTGCTGCCTGCTCGGCCCTTCCGGCAGCGGCAAGACGACGCTCCTCAAGGTGCTCGCCGGTCAGGCGCAGTCGCAAGGCGGGACGATCATGCTGGGCGACCGCGACGTCACCTTCGCGGACCCCGCGGTCCGCGGCTTCGCCCATGCGCATCAGAATCATGCGCTCTTCCCGCACCTGACCGTGCTGGAGAACGCGGCGTTCGGGCTGGCCGACGCGAACCTGGCTCCCGCCGACGTCACGGCGCGCGCGCTGGAGGCCCTGCGGGCCGTCGGCGCCGAAGGCTGGGCCGCGCGGCGGCCGCAGGAGCTTTCCGGCGGCCAGCAGCAGCGCGTGGCGCTCGCCCGCGCGTTGGCCGTCCGACCGGGCTTCCTGCTGCTGGACGAGCCCCTCAGCAACCTTGACGCGGCCTCGCGCGTGGAGTTGCGCGAAGTCATCCGCGGGCTCGCGCGGGCGACGGGCGTCACCGTGCTCTGCGTGCTGCACGACCAGGCGGACGCCTTCGCGATGGCCGACCATCTGGCGATCATGCGCGACGGTCGCATCGTCCAGGCCGGCCGGCCCATCGACCTTTATCGCCGCCCGGCCGACAGCTGGATCGCGACCTTCCTCGGTTCGGCGAACCTGCTGCCCGGGAAGGTCCTCCAGGCCGGCGCCGGAGAATTCGTGGCCGAGACCGCCATCGGCGAGGTCCGCGGCGCGCTCGCGACGCCGGACAGCGCCCCGGGGCCCGGCGGTCGCATCGTCGTCTGCGTCCGTCCGGAATGCCTGAAGCTCGACTTCATGGCTCCGGATGAGAACGCGTTCGCCGGCGCCATCGTCGCTTCGCTCTTCCAGGGCAGCGTCTCGTTCCACGATTTCCGGACCAAGGAAGGCACGGTGCTGAAGGTCGCCGAGGCCAATCCCCGGCAGCGGGTCGGCTCGAAGGCCACGGTCTTCGCCTGGGTCGAGCCTGAGGACGTCGTCGGTCTGGACCGCTGACGGGCCGGCTGATGCGTCCCGCCGAAGAACGGACTCGCCACCGCGGGTCATTCATCCCCTCGTGAGGGCCTTGGCTTCTGTCGCGACCATCCGTTCGGAAATCGGGCCCACCCTGAGGCTCGCCGTCCCGATCATGCTGGGGATGCTCGGCTACGGCCTGATGTTCGTCGTCGACGTCGCCATGGCGGGGCATCTGGGCGAGACGGCCTTGGCGGCCTCGGCGTTGGCTTCGAACCTCAACTACATCCCTTACGTCTTCGGCATCGGCGTCGTCGGGGCGATCCCCGTCTACCAGTCGCAGGACAACGGCGCCGGGGTCGAGGCTTCCGCTCCGGCGATCCTGCGGCACGGCATGACGCTCGCGCTGGGGCTGGGACTCGTCACCGCCGCCCTGACGCATGCCGCCGTCGCCGGCCTGCCTTGGCTGGGTTCCTCGCCGGAAGTCACCGCCGAGGCCCACGACTTCTTCGTCATCATGGCCTGGGCGATCGTGCCGGGGCTCGCTTTCCACGCCCTACGCGGGCATCGCGACGCCCAGCATCAGCCTTGGATCTCACTGGCCTGGCTCGCGGCGGGCATCCTCGCCAACATCTTCCTGAACTGGCTGTGGATGTTCGGCCACGGCGGTTTCCCCGCGATGGGCCTCGCGGGAGCCGGCTGGGCGACGCTCGTCTCGCGCTGCCTCATGCTGGTCGGACTTTGGTGCACGCCGGGCCGGGGCGAGGTCCGTTGGGGCGACGGCTGGCAGCTCGCCGTGTTCCGCCGGCTCCTGGCGACCGGCTGGCCCGCCGGCCTCCACAGCCTCAGCGAGGTCGGGATCTTCGCGGTCGTGCCGGTCATGGCCGGGTGGATCAGCGCCACCGCGCAGGCCGCGCACCAGGTCGCGATCAGCACGGCGTCCGCCGCCTTCATGCTGCCGCTCGGCCTCGGCATCGCGGCGGGCATCCGCGTCGGCGAAGCCTATGGCGCGAAAGACCCGCGCAAGGTGCGCGCCGTCGGCTTCGGCGCGCTCCTGCTCGGCGGCGTGATGATGGCGGCCTACGGCCTCGCGATGATCCTGCTGCGTCCCTTGCTGATGGAGACCTACGGCGTCGCGGGCACGGAAACCGCGGCGCTCGCCTCGTCGTTGCTCGTCTTCGCCGCCGTCTGGGCTCCGTTCGACGGCGTCCAGGTCGTGGCCGCGCATCTCCTTCGTTCCGTCGACCGGGCAGCCTGGGCGTCCTGGAGCGTCTTCATCGTCTACTGGCTGATCTGCCTGCCCTTGGCGCTCGCCTTGGCCTTTCCGCCCGGCTTCCGGGTGCTCGGCCTCACGGTCGGACGCTGGGGCATGGGCGCCGCCGGCATCTGGGTCGCGCTGGCGACGGGGCTGATGCTCGTCGCCCTCGCGATGGCGTGGAAGTTCCGGCAGGCCACCCGGCCCGCATCCGCGGGCTGACACCGCGGATCTCCGCCAAACAAAGAAGCCGACCAATCGGTCGGCTTCTTGCGGAAAGCGCGGGGCGCTTACTTGATCGAGCAGGCGGTCGAGGCCGTCGGGACGATCTCGACGCGGCGGTGCTCGGCGTCCCACTTCACCAGGCCGTCAGCCTTGGCGAAGAGGGTGTGGTCGCGGCCCATGCCGACGTTGCGGCCCGCGTTCATGCGGGTGCCGCGCTGGCGGATGATGATGGAGCCGGCGGTGGCGAATTCGCCGCCGTAGAGCTTCACGCCGAGACGCTTGGAGGTGGAGTCGCGGCCGTTGGAGGAAGTGCCGCCGCCTTTCTTTGTTGCCATGGTGAGAGGACGTTAAGGGTTAAGCAGAGATGGACTCGACCTTGATCACCGACAGTTCCTGGCGGTGGCCGCGGCGGCGGTAGTAGCCTTTGCGGCGGCGGTGCTTGAAGATGTCGATCTTCTCGCCGCGCTTGTTCTCGAGGATCTTGGCGGTGACCTTCGCGCCGGCGACGGTCGGGGTGCCGATCTTGGCGGCGGCGCCTTCGCCCACGAGGAGCACCTGGTCAAAGGTGAGGATGTCCCCTTCGTTCTTACCAGGGTACTGGTTAACGATGAGGCTGTCGCCCTGAGTGACGCTGAATTGGCGCCCGGAGGTGATCAATGTGGCCTTCATGGCTGTCGGAAGGTCGGAGCAAACGGACTCGAGGGGGGTTGGCAAGGGGAATTGTCGATAGATTCGAGGGGCGGTCCGGGATGGGGCGGGCCGGGGGGAGAGGCGGGAAGGCCTCGGGGGTGCTGGTTTGGGTCTTTTAAGCCTCAAAACGGCCTCCAAGGCGGGCCGGGCGGGCGGTTAGGTCTTCCCTGATGGGCTCAGGTGCTTAATCCTGCCGGGATGAATCCTTTTCACCAAGGCGGCCGGTTTGAGGAGCCTCTGGACCTCACGGCGGCGCTTTCCAAGGAGCTGACCCGTAATCTTTCCATCGGGCCGACGGTCCATGTCTCGGCCTTCGTCCACGCCAAGGCAGTCGTCATCGGCAACGTCACCCTCGGCGCCAATGTCAGCCTCTGGCCATGCGCCGTGCTCCGGGGGGACATCGCCCCGATCGAGATCGGGGAGGGCAGCAACATCCAGGACGGCGCCGTCGTGCATGTCGCCGACGGCTTGCCCGCGAAGGTCGGCGCCCGCGTCACGGTCGGCCATCTCGCGATGCTGCACGCCTGCGTCGTCGGCGACGAATGCCTGATCGGCATGCACGCCACCGTGCTCGACGGGGCGGTCATCGGCGCCCGTTCGATCGTCGGCGCCAATTCGCTCGTCACCAAGGGCACGCAGGTGCCGCCCGGATCGCTGGTCATGGGGTCGCCCGCCAAGGTGGTGCGCGCGCTGACCCCCGCCGAGCAGGCCGCCCTGCCGGGCTGGGCCGAGAAATACGTCCAGGTCGCCGCGCACCATCGCCGCTTCCTGTGACCGTCGCCCCGGCCAGCCAGGTGGTCCTGCCGCCCGCCGCGTGGCGCGCCCGCCGCGCCGCGCATGAAGCCCGGGCCGACCGTCTGGTGGAGGCGCGGCGGGAACGGGCGCGGCGCGGCGAGCGCGATCCGGTGGAGGATTTCCTGTTCACTTATTATCCCTTCCGGCTCGGCGCCTTGCGTCGATGGACGCCGGGAGCCGGCGTCGCCCTGGCGTCGGCCGACGAGCTCGTCGATGGCCGGCGTTTTCTGCGCGGCGCCGACGGCCTCGTCCGGGTGGCCTTGCCCGAGGCCGCCCCGGCCGCTCGCCTCGCGTTCACCTTGCGCCTGTGCCGCGCGGTGGCCGGCCGGCCGGCGTTCCATGGCTGCTTCGGGCTGCATGAATGGGCGATGGTCTACGAGGACGCGCCGTCCCGACGGCACGGCGGCTGGCCCCTGCGCCTCGGCGCCGACGGCACCGACGCCGTCGTGCGCGCGATGCCCGTGCGCTGCACGCACTACGACGCGTTCCGCTTCTTCACCCCGGGGGCCCGTCCGCTCAACCGGCTCGCGCCCACCCTCGAGGCGCGCGTCGAGAACGAGCAGCCGGGCTGCGTGCACGTCACCATGGACCTCTTCAAGTGGGCGATGAAAGCCTGGCCCTGGGTCTCCGCCGAGCTGGCCGCCGACGCCTTCGAACTCGCCCACGCCGCGCGGACGACGGACATGCGCGCGAGCCCTTACGATTTTTCGGCGATCGGCCTGCGGCCCATCACGATCGAGACGCCCGAGGGCCGGCAGGAATACGAGGCGGAGCAACGCCGGCTGAGCGCGCTCGCCGAGCCCGTGCGGACGCGTCTGATCGGTGAGCTCGAACGCGCGCTCGCCTGAGCGCGGCCGAAGCCGGGGCGTCAGGGCAGCAGCTCGACCCGGATGTCCTTGTAGTCGACCTTGCAGCCGGGGTCGTGCGCCTGCAGGGCGAACGTGCCTTTGCCGAGCCGGCGGCCGGGCATGTTCTTCGGCGGGGTCCAGTCGGCCGGCTCGGTGAAGTCGACGGTCTGCTTGCCGTCGATCCAGACCTGGACGCGCTTGCCCTCGACGCGGATGCGATACTCGAACCAGACGTCGTCCGGCGCCGGCGCGACGTCCATGACGTCCTTCACCGCATAGAGCCCGCCGGTCTTCTTCTTGTCGGAGTGCGTGGCGTTCACCTGGCACTCGTAACCGGCGGACGGCCAGCCTTTGTCCTGGTAGGCGGTGTGGAAGTAGATGCCGGAGTTGGCGCCCGCGTAGGTCTTCACCTTGGCCTTGAAGTCGAAGTTCGTGAAGGCCCCTTCCGGGAAGGGCGTGCCGACGTAGAAGAGGTGCCCTTGGCCGCCGCGGACCTGCAGCACGCCGTCGACGACCTTGAAGGCGCCTTCGGGCGAGTTCTTCGAGGCCTTCCACCCTGCGAGGGACTTGCCGTCGAAGAGGGTGATGGCGTCGGCGGCGAGGCCGGCGGCGGCGAAGCACAGCATGACGGCCGTGAGCAAGGTGGACCGGAAGGATGACGGGGCGATCATGACCCCTGCATCCCAAGTCGGCCGCCGCGGGCTGGCAAAGGTTAAGTGAAGACCTTGATGCCGGCCTCACGCATCTCCAGCAGGCGCTTCTTGAGCGTCGAGCGGTTGATGCCGAGGATCATCGCGGAACGCAGCTGGTTGCCGCGCGTCTCTTCCATGGCCCGGCGGATCATCTCCATCTCGATGGTCACGAGGATTTCCTTGCCGTCGTTGGCGCGGCACTGGCGGTAGATGGCGTCGTACGCCGAAGCGCCTCCGGCCGACGCGGCCGGGGCGGCTGCTTCGTTGCCCGGGACGGCGGCCGGCGCGGTGGCGGCGGCGGACGGCGTCGTCGGCGCCGCGGGCTTGCGGGGGTGCAGGACGTCCTGCGGCAGGTCCTTCGGCAGGATCGTCTCGCCCTTGGCGAGCACGTTGGCGCGCTGCACGACGTTCTCGAGTTCGCGGACGTTGCCCGGCCAGTCGTAGGCCAGCATGGCCTCGAGGGCCTCGTTGGAGAGGCGCTTGGGCTTGAGTTTCTTGGCGGCCGCCTGCCGCTGCAGCATGTAGTCGACGAGGAGCGGCACGTCGCTCTTGCGGTGGCGGAGCGCGGGGAGCCGGATCCGGAAGACGTTCAGGCGGTAGTAGAGGTCCTCGCGGAACTGCCGCGAGGTCACCATGGCTTCGAGGTCCTTGTTGGTCGCGGCGACGAGGCGCACGCTGACCTTGAGCGTGGTCGTGCCGCCGACGCGCTGGATCTCGCCTTCCTGGATCGCGCGGAGCACCTTGGTCTGCGTCGGCAGGGACATGTCGCCGATCTCATCGAGGAAGATGGTGCCGCCGTCGCAGAGTTCGAACTTGCCGGGCTTCTGGTTGGTGGCGCCGGTGAACGCGCCTTTCTCGTGTCCGAAGAGCTCGGACTCGATGAGGTTCTCCGGGATGGCCGCGCAGTTGACCGCCAGGAACGGGCCTTTCGCGCGCAGGGAATGCTGGTGGATGCAGCGCGCGACCAGTTCCTTGCCCGTGCCGCTCTCGCCGGTGATGAGCACCGTCGCGTCGCTCGCGGCCACCTGGCCGATCGACTTCAGCACTTCCTGCATCGGTTCGGAGCTGCCCACGATGCCTTCCTTGTAATCGGCCGGATTGACGAGCGTGCGGGTCGACTTGGTGGCCGTGGCGAGGTCGCGGCGGGCGGACAGGGCCTTGTCGACCAAGGCGATGAGCTTCGCCTGGTCGAAAGGCTTCATGACGTAGTCGTAGGCGCCGAACTTCATCGCCTCGATGGCGGTCTGGGTCGTGCCGAAAGCCGTCATGAGGATCACCATCGCCTGCGGTTGCGCCCCGCGGAGCATCTGCAGCGTCTCGATGCCGGTCATCCCGCCCATGCGGTTGTCGAGCAGGATCACGTCGGGCTGTTCGCGCTTGGCGGAGACCACGCCGGACTCGCCGCTGTCCGCCTCGATGACCGTGTGGCCCAGGCCGGCCAACGCCCGGCGGAGCGAGTAGCGGAGATCCTTGTCATCGTCGATGACCAGGACTTTGGCATTCGTGGCGGCGGCGTTGGCGCTCATGGTGAGTAAAAGTAGGCAGATTCCGTGCCATTGGTGGCCGCCCTCTCAAAATGACCTAATAACGGCTTTAGGCAACCCGCGTATGTCTAAATTTAAGCAAAACTAACCCTTAGACCCCCTTGCCAACGGTTTGTCCCGGGTAATCGTGGTTCTTATGTTGAAGTGGATCAAACGCGGATGTGGGGCCTTCTTGGTCTTCGCCGGGCTGTTCCTACTCGGCTCCAACCTCTGGATCTGGGCGGCCGGCTTCGGTCGGCTGGCCGGTGCGACCTCGGACGTACCCGCTGGTGCGGTGCTCGTCCTCCTCGGGACCGATGAGTTCGTCCAAGGCACGCAGGAGCATTCGGGCACCTTCCGCCCGCGGATCGCCGCCGCCGCGGAGCTCGCCCGTTCGGGCCGCGTTAAGCACGTCGTGACTTCCGGCACCGACGTCCATGCCCGGGTGATGGCGGAGCGCCTGCGCGCGGCCGGCGTCACCTGCCCGATCGTCGAGGATCCCTACGGCCTGCGCACCTTGGACTCCGTCGCGCGCGCGAAGGCCCATCATCCGACGGACCACGTCGTGTTCGTCTCCCAGGGGTGGCATTGCGTCCGCGCGCTCTGGCTCGCCGACCGCGCCGGCCTGGGCGCCTCGGCTTACCCGGCGGCCTTCGGGGATGGGTGGCGGCCTTGGGTGGGCGCGCTGCGTGACGTGTTCGCCAAGCCCAAGGCGTTGCTCGACCATTATGTCCTCGGCGATCCTCTGAGCACTCCCATGCCGGCGGGAGAAGGGAACATCCTCCGCCGCTGACTCAGGCGCGTTCATGGCGGCCGTCGGGCCGGCGCGTGAGGACGCCGCGGATCTCCATCATCGTCAGGCAGACCGCGGCTTCGGCCGCGGAGCAGTCCGCCAGCGCCGCCAGGCTTTCCGCGTCCAACGCGGTCCCGCCCGCGAAGTGCGGCAGCCAGCGGGCGAACTCGGGCGGATCCGCGGTGAGGGCGAGCGCCGGCCCGCCGCGGCTTTCGCCGAGCTCCGTGAGGATGTCATCCACCGAGCTCACCAAGGTCGCGCCCTCGCGGATGAGCGCATGGCAGCCGCGGCTCGACGGGCTGTCGGCCCGGCCGGGCACGGCGCAGAGGGTCTTCCCGAGGTCGCCCGCGAACCGCGCGGTGATCATGCTGCCGCCGTCGACGTCGGTCTCCACGACCACCATCACGCGCGCCAGTCCGGCGACGATGCGGTTGCGCTGGGGGAAGGTCTGCCGGTCCGCCGGCCGCCCGAGCGGGAATTCGGAGAGCACGCAGCCGGCGCTCCTCATCCGCGCGCGGAGCCGGACCGCTTCGGGCGGGAAGGTCAGGTCGAGGCCGTGCCCGACCACCGCGGCGGTGCGGCCGTCGGCCTCGAGCGCGCCTTCGTGCGCCGCGGTGTCGATGCCCCTCGCGAGGCCGCTGACGATCCACCAGCCCGCCTTGGCGAGGTCGCGCGCGAAGGAGCGGGCGAGCGACGCGCCATAGGTCGTGCAATGACGCGAGCCGATGATGCCGACCGACCGTTCGTCCGGCAGCGACGCGCCCTCGGCGTAGAGCACCAGCGGGGGATCCCAGAGCTTCCCGAGCGGCGTCGGCCAGGCGTGATCCGTCTCGCCGAGCAGCCGGAAGCCGAGGTCGCGGACGCGGCCCATCTCCCCGGCCCAGTCGAAATCCCGCGCCGCGATCGCGGCGGCGACCGCCCGGCTGACGCCCGCCACCTTCGCGAGCTGCTCGGCGGGCGCGCCGAGCGCGACGGCCAGTTCGCCGCCGAAGGCTTCGCGCAACCGCCGGACGGTGACCGGCCCGACGCCTTTGAGTCCGTTGAGCAGGACGCGTTGCGCGAGCGGGTCGGTGGGGATGGGGTGCATCCCGCCAGCCAGCGGCCGGCGGTCAGCCGCGCAAGACCGGGGACAACCCAGCCAGCAGGTCGGTGGTTCTCACCGCTTCCTCCCCTCGGGAATCCCTCAGCCAGTCGGCCGACCGGGCGTGCCAGGTCGCGGCCAGCACGACGGCGTCGAAGGCGGAGAGTCCGAGCTCTTGCCGTCGGGCCAGCACCGAAGCCACGATGCCGGCGAGCAGGTCGCCGGAGCCGCCGCGCGCGAGCACCGGGCCGCCGAACGGGACATGGAGCACGCGGGTCCCGTCGGTCACGCAGGTCAGCGCGCCCTTGAGCACCACGATCGTGTTCGTCCGGCGGGCGTAGGCCCGGGCCGCCGGGACGGAGGCGTCGCGGCCGCTGAGCCGCCTGAATTCTCCTCCGTGCGGGAGCAGCACGCGCACCGGCGCGCGCCGCGAGGCGGCGATCACCGCCGGGCGGAGCGCGTCGGCGTCGAGCACGAGCGCCGCCGGGCAGCGGGCGGCGACCGCGCCGATCAGCCTGGTCGCCGGCTCGCCCATGCCGGAACCGATGAGCAGCGCATCCTTGTCCGGGAGCAACGCGCGGATCTCCTTCAGGTTGGCCGAGGCGATGACGCCGTTCCGTCCGGTGGTCAGGCCCCGCCACATCGCCTCGGGATAGGCGACCGCGGCTTTCGCGCGCACCGATTCCGGGAGGCAGGTCGTCACCAAGGCGGCGCCCGAGCGCAGCGCCGCCGCGGTGTTCATGAGGACCGCGCCGGGCATGCGGTCCGAGCCCCCGACGACGAGGACCCGGCCTTGCTGACGTTTGTCGCTGGAAGCCCGTCGCGGACGTCGCAACGGCGCCAGGGCGGCCGCCGTCACGCAGGCTTCTTCGGTCTCGCCCAGCGGGAGGCCGAGGTCGATGACGCGGAGCCGGCCGACGAAGCGGGCCGCCTTCGGTCCGAGCAGCGGACGTTTCAGGCAGCCCAGCGAGACCGTCAGGTCGGCCCGGAACGCGGGCCCGGTCGCGTCGTCGCCGAGGCCGCTCGGCAGGTCGACCGCGACGCGCAGCCCCCGCAGGGCTTCCGTCGCCCGGAGGAAAGAACGTAGTTCGGCCGGCAACGGCGCGCGGAAGCCCTGGCCCAGGATGCCGTCGAAGATCAGGCAGAATTCCTGCGCCGCCAGCCGGGGCAGGTCGGCCGCCGCGACGACGCCCAAACGCACGCCTTGCTTGCGGACGGCCCAGGCCCGTTGCGCTTGGGCGCGCGCCGGCCCGCCGTCGGCGAACACGGCGAGGATTTCGGAACCCGGTCGGGCGCAGCGGAGCGCGGCGAGGAAAGCGTCGGCGCCGTTGTTGCCTTTGCCCGCCAGGACGAGGATCCGTCGCGGGACGCGGCCCAGGAGGGCGCGCGCTTCGGCGGCCACGCCGTCCGCCGCGAGGTTCATCAGCCGCCACGAAAGCGCCGCATCGCCGCCGAGGAAGGCGGCTTCGGCGGCCGCGGCTTCGGCGCAGGACAGGACCGGCAGGCGGGTCGAGACGCGCATCGTTCAGCGGACGAGCACCGCGAAGGCCTGCGCCAACGAGTCGGTGTGGGTGAGGGAGATCAGCAGGCGGGTCGCGCCGCGGGCGGCGAGCAGCTTCCGCGCTTTTTCATCCAGTTCGACGACGGGTTCGCCCTCGGGACCGTTGAGCACGCCCACGCTCGTCAGGGAAAGTTCGGCGCCGAGACCGGTGCCGAAGGCTTTGCTGGCTGCTTCCTTGGCGGCGAACCGGGCGGCGAGCGACGGGTAAGGGTCGGCCTTGCCGAGGCAGACGCCTTGCTCGGCGGGCGTGAACACTTTGTCCAGGAACGCGGCGCCGTGCTTCGCGTGGGCCGACCGGATCCGCGCGACCTCCGTCAGGTCCACCCCGACCCCCAGCACGTTGCCGCCTTCGAGCCTCATGCGCCGCGGAGATGGGCTTTCATCTCGGCGACCGCCGCGCGCATGCCCGTGAACAGCGCGCGCGCGACGATGGAATGGCCGATGTTCAGCTCGTGCAGGTGAGGCAGCGTGAGGATGGCCCGGATGTTGTCGTAATTGATGCCGTGGCCGGCGTTCACGATCAACCCCTTCCGATGGGCCTGGCCGCAGGCGACCATGAGCCGGGCGAGTTCGGCTTCGGCCGCGGGGGATTTCCAGGCGTTGGCGAAGGCGCCGGTGTGCAGTTCGATGACCGGCGCCCCGACGGCGGCCGCGGCTTCGATCTGCGGGGCGTCGGGCCCGATGAAGAGGGAGACTTCGATGCCGGCGGCCTTGAGGGCCAGCGTCGTCTCCTTCACCCGCTCGAACTGGCCGACGACGTCGAGCCCGCCTTCGGTGGTCACTTCCTCGCGGGATTCCGGTACGAGGCAGACGGCGGCTGGCCGGAGTCTTGTCGCGAAGGCGGTCATCGCGGGCGTGCAGGCCATCTCCAGGTTGAGGCGGACGCCGGGGAGGGCGGCGATGGCATGGACGTCCGCGTCCTGGATGTGGCGGCGGTCTTCGCGGAGGTGCAGGGTGATCCCGTCCGCTCCGCCGGCGAGCGCTTCGCGCGTGAAGGCCACGACGTCGGGTTCCGCGTGCGGGGATTGGTGCGCGCCGCGGTACCGGGCCTGGCGGACGGTCGCGGCGTGGTCGATGTTGACGCCGAGGAGGAGGGGGTGGGGCGTGGTCATTTCGTCATCTTCTCCAGGGTCTTCTGGATCTTCTCGGACTCGCGCCGCAGCCGGCGGGCGCGTTCGGGGTCGCCGCATTTGTCGACGTAGCCCAGGATAAGGTCAAGCAGTCCTGCGACGGCCTTGAGCCGGAAGAGGTCGGTGCTGCCGGCGGCCTTCCGGCGATACACGCGTTCGATTTCGGCCAGGAAGGCGGCTTCCAGCTTCTCGTCGCCCTTGGCGGACTGGTAGTAGCCCTCGAGCAGCGCCCGGAACGTCGGCAGGTGGTCGGCGTTGTCCTCGAGCGCCCGGCGGTGGAGGAAGGCCAGCTTCTCGGCGTTCTTCGCGCGGTCCGCCATCAGGACGGCGGATTCACGCGCCACGGCCTTCTGGATGAGGTCGTAGCGCGTCTGGTCGTACTCGCCGCGCCGCTTCTTCTCGGACATCAGACGGTCGTAGGTCCGCTTGCAGCTCAGGAAGACCTCGTCCGGGGTCATCGTCGGATAGAGATGCCTGGCCTCCATCTCGTCGGCCAGCTCGCGCATGTCGGGCCAGTCGTCGAAGGCCCGCCGCATCTCGACGACGAACTGCTTCCATGCTTCGGTCTTCACCTTCGGGCCGAGGGACTCGAGGCTGGCGGCATAGTCGCGCCAGGCTTCGAGGCAGCGGTCGGCGGAGGCCACGGCGAGCCGCAGGCATTCGAGCCGCGCTTCGTTGTCGCCGCCGGCGGCGAAGACCTGGGCCGCGAGCCGGAGCCGCTGGCACCTCAGGAAGCGTTCGGTGCGCCGCTGCGGGTCGCCGAGGATCTGCACCTCGAATTCCCCGAGGCTGCCCCGCGTCTGCGGGTCGATCGTCTCTCCGCAGGCGTAACCGTCGTTGTAGCGCCCGGTGTTCATGTTCCAGCTCTTGTCCTTGCGCTGATAGGCGAACCAGGCGTGGCCTCCCCTGTTCCCGTCGCCGCCCACGACGGCGGCGGGCAGGCCGAAGGCGCGCGCCGTGTTGGCCGCGAAGTGCGCCTGGTGCATGCAGATGCCGCCGAGTTCGAAGATCTCCTTCAGCGTGCCTTCGGTCGGCTTGGCTAGTTTCGTCTTCTCTCCGGTCACGTAATCGATCCGGTAGCGGATCAGGCCGTAGCTCGGCGCCCATTCGGTCAGCGCGCGCAGCTTCGGGTTGCTCAGGGCCCAGGTCATCTCCTCCTCCGTCACGGTCGCTCCGACGACCCAGACGAGGTCTCCCGGCGGCGCCTTGCGGATGTCGCCGACGAGCCGGCCGGCCTCGGCGTTCGTCTTGAAATACCGGTAACGCGCCAGCGGGTCCGCGGCGCAGGCGGCTCCGCCGTCGAAACGCGTCCACGTCAGCGGCTGGTCGAAGACGAGGGCGCAGGCGATCTGCAGGTTTTCGTAGCGTCCGCGCTGGGCGGGGGTGTCGTCGGCCGCCAGCAGGGCCCACACCCGCAGGGCTTTCTTCACGTCGTCCTCGGGCTTGAGCGACAGCGCGAATTTCTCGAGCAACTCGGGTCGGCCGAGGATCTCCGTGAGGAGGGCGGGGACTTTGTCATGGCCGCGCGGAGCGGCCCGCAGGGTGTCGGGGCTGACGCGGCGGATGAACAGCGCCTGCGTCATGCCGAGCGTGAAGGCGCGGCTCTCCCAGAGACGGTCGTGGCGGTTGACGCCGCCGGTGGACGGGGTCGCGTCCAGCGCCGGCATCAGTCCTTTGTCCAGGCGCTGCAGATGCTCCTCCCATTTGCCGTCCTTCACGCGCTCCTGGGCGTCCGCCGTGAGCGTGGCGAGGAACTTCGGGTCGTGCAGCGGAGGTCCGATGAAGACGTAAGGTTTGGGGGCGGCCACGGGCGCCGGCGCGGGAGCGGGCGCGGGGGGCGGTGGTTCCATCTTCGGCGGGGCCGCCGGCTCGGCCGGCTTCGGGGCCTCGACGACCGGCTTCGGGGGCTCGACGATCTTCGGGGGCTCCGGCGGCTTCGGGGCTTCGATGACCACGGGCGGCGGCGCCGGCTTCCGTAGCTGCTGCCAGAGGAACCAACCGGCGGCCGCGACGAGCGCGCCCACCACGATCAGCGTCGGCCAGTTCTGCTGAGCGCGACGCCGGGCGAGGATCGGCGCGGGTTTCTTCGGCGTGGGATTCGGGCTGGCCATCAGGTCGGCTTCACGATGCCACGTGGGCGGCTTTGGTCAAAAGAACATCGCCGCCGGAAGCGGATTACGCCCGGCTCATCGCTTGCCGGCGACCTTGCCCCGCTCGAGCGTGAGCCGGAGCGACGGCGCGGTGGGCGATTTCTTCGATTTCGCGAGCGACTCGGGGTCGCCGGCATGGACGAGTTCCCCGCCCGCCTGGCCGCCTTCGGGTCCGATCTCGAGCACCCAGTCGGCCTCGGCGATGACGTCCGGATGGTGTTCGATGACGACCACGGTGTGCCCTTGGTCGACGAGCGCGTGCAGGAGTTCGATGAGGCGCCGGCAATCGGCCTGGTGCAGTCCGATCGTCGGTTCTTCCAGGACGTAGAGGTTGGGACGGATTTCGCCGCGCGAACGTTCGCGGAAGGTGGGGAGGCCTTGGGCGAGTTCGCTGACGAGCTTGAGGCGCTGGGCTTCGCCGCCGGAGAGGGTCGGGCTGCTCTGGCCCAGGGTGAGGTAGCCGAGGCCCGTCTTGACCATCAGACCGCAGAGGTCGGCGAGCTTCGCGTCGAACGAGAGGAAGGCGGCCGCCTCCTCGAAGGTCATCGCGAGCAGGTCGGCCGCGGATTTCCCGTTCCAGCGGATGGCCTTGGCGGCGGCGCCATAACGCGTGCCGGCGCATTCTTCGCAAGGCACGTAGGTGTCGGGCAGGAAGCTCATCTCGAGCTTGATCCGTCCGGCGCCCGAGCAGGCCTCGCACCGTCCGCCGGACGTATTGAAGGAAAAGAAACCCGCCGCATGGCCGCGGATGGCCGCTTCCGGCAATGAGGCCAGCCGTTCGCGGATGAGGTCCCAGGCGCCGACGTAGGTCGCCGGCGTCGAGCGCGGCGTCTTACCGATGGGCTCCTGGTCGACCACCACCAGCTGGCGGAAACCCTTGAGTCCGGTCAGCGCGCCGAAGGCCGGCTGGCCGGCGTGCGAGACGACGCCCAGCGCTTCCTTCCCCGTGATGCCGTCCTTCTTCTTGGCGATCGCCGCCCGCGCGGCCGGGGCGAAGAGGTCCGTCACGAAGGTCGACTTGCCGGCGCCGGAGACGCCGCAGACGACGGTCAGCCGGCCGGCGGGGATGCGTGCGTCGAAGCCCTTCAGGTTGCGCAGGGTCGCATGCTTGAGGCGGATCCATTCCGCCGGTCCGCCTTTGCCCTCGACCGGCCGTCGCGCCCCGCGGAGCGGGTGCGGGATCGCTTCCTTGAGGAAGCGACCCGTGACGGAGTCGGCCTGCTTCTCCAAGGCGGCCGCGGTGCCTTGGGCGACGATGCGGCCGCCGTGGACGCCGGCGCCCGGTCCCATGTCCACCACGAGGTCGGCGGCCCGCATGGTGTCCTCGTCGTGTTCCACGACCAGGACCGTGTTGCCCCGGTCGCGCAGGCCTTTGAGGGATTCGATGAGGCGGTCGTTGTCCCGCGGGTGGAGACCGATGCTCGGCTCGTCGAGGACGTACAGCGCGCCGGAGAGCGTCGAGCCCAGCTGCGCCGCCAGACGGATCCGTTGGGCCTCCCCGCCCGAGAGGGTGTCGGCCCCGCGGTCGAGCGCGAGGTAACCCAGTCCCACGGAGTCGAGGAAGCGGAGGCGGGCGGCGATCTCGGGCAGGAGCGCGCCCACGATGGCCTTCTCGCGCTCGGCGAGCTTCAGTCCGGAGAGGAAGGCCAGGGCCTCGTCGGGCTGCAGGCGAAGCAGTCCGGGCAGCGAGAGCGAGCGTCCCTTGGGTCCGGCGAGCCTGACCGATCGGCCGATCGGCCCGAGGCGTTGTCCCTCGCAGGTCGGACAGACGGCCTCGCCCACGCGGTCGGCGATGGCGTTCTCGTTGATGGATTCCTCTTCGTCGGAAGAGAAGGAGTCCACTTCCAGGCCGTGGCCCCGGCAATCCGGACACCAGCCCCGCGGCGAGTTCCAGGAGAGGTGCTTAGGGTCGACCTCCGGGAAGGATTCGCCGGTCGCGGGGTCGCTCCGCGCGGTCGAAAGGTAGGCGACCTGCCTTCCCTGCGCATCGAGGAGCACGCAGGCCTGCTTGCCCGCGAGGAGCGTCCGCCGCACCAACGCGCGCAGCGCCTTCTCGCCGGACTCCTCCGTCTCGTCGGGGAGTTCGATGAGGCCGTCGGCGCGCAGCCGTCCGAAGACCGCGTCGACGTCGTGCTCCGCATAGCGGTCGAGCCCGGCGAACCCGTCCACGGGGAGCAATTTTCCGTCGCAGCGCAGGGTCCGCAGGCCTTTGGTCTCCGCCCATTCGGCGAGCGGACGGTGGTGGCCCTTGCGGGCGCGTACCAGCGGGGCGGCGATGAGCAGGGCGTCCTTCTTCAGGGCCTTCACCTTCTTCGCCACCAGCCGGACCACGGCGTCTTCGGTCATCTCCTCGAGCGGCTCGCCCGTGACCGGGCTGTGGAGCACGCCCGCGCGCGCGAAGAGCACGCGGAGGTACTGCGCCACCTCGGTGACGGTCGCCACCGTCGACTTCGCGGAGCCGCGCGTCACGCGCTGTTCGATGGCCACCGTGGGCGGCAGCCCCGTGAGCGAATCGATGTCGGGCTTCGGGAGTTGTTCGACGAACTGCCGGGCGTAGGCCGACACGCATTCGAGGAAGCGGCGCTGGCCTTCGGCGAAGAGGATGTCGAAGGCGAGGGACGACTTGCCGGAGCCGGACACGCCGGTCATCACCGTGAGCGA
>JACCDY010195687.1_pt1 | contig 18403 bp, 15 predicted proteins | sample 7446391 | NCBI WGS metagenome assembly JACCDY01 (sample SAMN15323451, study PRJNA562643) | freshwater metagenome | isolation source: river surface water | place: USA:Blue River Watershed | collected 2017-08-18
AACGGTGTTTCTTTAGAAGAAATCGAAGAAGTGGCTGAAATGGGTGTTCAAATCAACATTGACAACTTGTCTATCCTAGAACAATTTGGAACCAAATACCCAGACACACCAGTTTGTATTCGTATCAATCCACACGTAATGGCTGGCGGAAACACAAACATTTCTGTAGGTCATATTGATAGTAAATTTGGTATCTCAATTCACCAATTGCCTCACTTAATTCGAATTGTAGAAAATACAAAAATGAATATTGTGGGTATTCACATGCACACAGGATCGGATATTTTAGATATCGAAGTGTTCTTGTATGCTGCTGAAATCTTATTTGATGTGGCTAAAAATTTCAAAAACTTAGAATTTTTAGATTTCGGAAGCGGATTCAAAGTGCCTTATAAAAAAGACGATATTGAAACTGATATTGAAGAGTTAGGTAAAAAATTATCCAAACGTTTCAATGATTTCTGCACAGAATATGGTAAAGAATTGACCTTAATCTTCGAACCAGGAAAATTCTTGGTGAGTGAGGCCGGTTTCTTCTTGGCAAAAGTGAATGTGGTAAAACAAACTACTTCTACAGTTTTTGCAGGAGTGGACAGTGGATTCAACCACTTGATTCGTCCGATGTTATACGGTTCACAGCACCATATCGAAAACATCTCTAATCCAAAGGGAAAAGAACGTTTCTATTCTGTTGTGGGTTACATTTGCGAGACAGATACTTTTGCTAACAACCGACGCATTGCTGAAATCAACGAAGGAGACATCCTATGTTTCAAAAATGCAGGAGCTTATTGCTTCTCTATGTCATCGAATTACAATTCCAGATACAAACCTGCAGAGGTTTTATGGATAAATGGTGAAGGCCATTTAATTCGTGCCAAAGAATCGTTTGAAGATTTATTACGCAATCAAATTCCGTTGCCAGTCGCTGCAACTGTATAATACACAAAAATCCCGTTCTAATTAGTTCGGGATTTTTTTATTCCTTTTATCAGTATATTTGAAATTGGAAAAAAAAATTATTATCTTGAATAAACTCCAAACAAAAAAACAATCTATTCTAATGCAATGCTGTATCAGCATTACATTAGTTTTAACAATTTCACTACTTTGTTTTTTTTTATCCGAACATATCGATTATAAAATTACTGCCCTAATTTTACTCATGACCGTTTCTGTAACGGCAATGTTATTTGATATTATTCCGGTACTAATCACTGCTTTTTTGAGTGGATTAATTCTGAATTATTTTTTCATTCAACCACTATTCACCCTTCACATCACCAATACTGAAGATATTTTATTATTTTTTATGTATGTTATAATTGCATTGGTTAATGCGGTACTTACCTATAAAATTCGCGAAGTCGAAAACAAAGCTCGTGATAAAGAAGAAAAGGAAAAGACAATACAACTTTATGATACCTTACTCAATTCTCTTTCACATGAATTACGTACACCCATTGCCACTATAATTGGTGCAATTGACACACTCAAAGAAAGTAAAAACAAACTGTCCGAAAATCATCAAACTGTATTATTAGAAGAAATTGACAAAGCGAGTATTCGCCTGAATAGACAAGTTGAAAATTTACTTAACATGAGTCGGTTGGAAACCGGAGCCTTGAAGGCAAAACAAGATTGGTGCGATTTGAACGAATTAATATTTGCTCTGATTGAAAAGATTGCTGTTGTCAAAAATGAACATAGCCTAACATTTGTTCCAGATGAAAAATTACCCTTATTCAAATTAGATAGTGGTTTGGTCGAAGAAATTATTCAGAATTTAGTTTTGAATGCTATTCAATACACCCCTTCAAAATCCATCATTTCTATTATTGCAAAACATGAATCTGAAAACTGTATTATTTCCATTTCAGACACTGGCTCAGGTTTTCCTGAAAGTGAAATCAAATTGGCATTTGATAAATTTTACCGACTACCCAACACAAAAACAGGTGGAAGTGGACTTGGATTATCTATTGTAAAAGGTTTTGTGGAAGCGCATAATGGTTCCATTTCATTAGAAAACCTTCCTAATTCGGGAGCATGTTTTACAATTACTATTCCCACAGAAACTTCGTATTTAAATTCTTTAAAAAATGAATAAAGCTGAAATATTAGTCATTGATGATGAAGCACCCATTCGAAAATTACTTGAAATTACTTTGGAAAGTAATGAGTACAAAGTTTGGCTTGCTGAGACAGGTAAAGAAGGAATTCTTATGGCTGTTAATCATCCACCCGAACTCATTTTACTGGATTTAGGATTACCTGATAAAAGCGGACACGAAATTCTAAAAGAGCTCCGAACTTGGTATAACAAAGCAATTATTATCTTATCGGTTCAAGACAGTGAAGAAGATATTGTAAAAGCCCTAGATAACGGCGCTACTGATTATCTGACCAAACCATTCCGAGCTGCTGAGTTATTGGCTAGAATTCGTTCTGTGATTCGAAGAAATCAATCACAAAATGATAATAGTACATTAAACTGTGGTAATTTAGAAATTGATTTTGGGGCACGTATTATCAAACGAAATAATGAAACACTAAAACTTACCGCAACCGAATTTAATTTATTAGCCCTTTTCATGAAAAATGAAGGGAGAGTGTTGACCCATCAATACATTTTAAAAGAAATTTGGGGAGTAGGCTACCAGACGGAAACTCAATATTTACGAGTGTTTGTAGCAACATTGCGTAAAAAAATTGAAGACAATCCGAATCAACCCAAACACATCATTACTGAAAGTGGTGTGGGCTACCGTTTTAGCTAAATCTTTATAAAATCTTTATATCTAGCCGCTACATCTTTACATTCTGCCAATACCATTTTATTGAAATTTGTATCATTATAAATTGCAAAACATTCAATAATGAATACAACAAAAAATGGAGTGGCAAATAAAGTAACTGCTGCCTCTCTTTTAGTGGCACTTGGAATTATCTATGGAGATATTGGAACCAGTCCTTTATATGCATTGCGAGCTGTCATTGGGGATAGAACCATTGATTTAACTTTAGTATACGGAGGTGTTTCCTGTATTTTTTGGACTTTGGTATTCCAAACTACCATAAAATACGTCTGGCTCACGCTTCGTGCTGACAATCATGGTGAAGGCGGAATATTCTCGCTTTATGCCTTGGTAAGACGTTATGGAAAAAAATTAGTCATCCCCACCATACTGGGAGCGACAACTTTGTTAGCAGATGGAATCATCACCCCTCCTATCTCAGTTTCTACAGCAATTGAAGGCCTCGGTATGGTAAAAGGGTTGGAGGATGTAATTGTTGCAGGAAACAACTTAACCATTGGAATAGTTGTGGCAATATTATCTTTATTATTTTTCTTTCAACGTTTCGGAACCCATATCATTGGAAAGTTTTTCGGTCCCATAATGGCTACTTGGTTTACTATGTTACTCGTTGTAGGAATACATGAAATTGCAATACACCCCGATATCATTAAAGCTTTAAATCCCTATTATGCCTATAATCTATTAATAAATTACCCTAATGGTTTCTGGCTTTTAGGAGCTGTTTTTCTTTGTACCACAGGAGCTGAAGCGCTATATTCCGATTTAGGTCATTGTGGAATTAAGAATATTCGTATTACCTGGATTTATGTTAAAGTAAGTTTGGTAGTTTGTTATTTAGGTCAGGCAGCTTGGTTAATGCATCAAGGTGAAAACCTATTAAATGGTAGAAATCCATTTTTTGAAATTATTCCCTCTTGGTTTCTATTACCAAGTATCATTATTGCTACAGGTGCAACCATTATTGCGTCACAAGCATTAATAAGCGGTAGTTTTACCTTAATTAGTGAAGGAATGAATCTTAATTTTTGGCCTAGAGTAACTGTCAAACAACCCAGTGATAGTAAAGGACAGGTCTATATTCCAAGTGTCAATTCCATTTTATGGTTTGGTTGTATTTTAATGATGGTGTATTTCAAAGAAAGTGCCCACATGGAAGCTGCTTATGGATTCTCAATAACGATTACCATGTTGATGACGACCTATCTATTAAGCTATTTTATTTATTATAGACTCAAATGGAACAAACTGAAAGTCATTCTTTTCTTAAGTATCTTCGGCACCATTGAGATTGCCTTTTTTATTGCCAATGTGGCCAAAATTAAAGAACGTTGGATGTTCCTGTTTTTCGAATTATTCATTTTTGTTATAATGTATGTTTGGTTTTACGCTAGAAAAATCAACAACCGATTCACCAAGTTTGTAGAATTAGGAAAATACAGTAGCACATTAACAGAGCTCAGCGAGGACGATGCTATTCCAAAATTTGCTACCCATTTAATTTACCTATCCAAAGCAGATAGACGTCATGAGATTGAAGAAAAAATCATGAAATCAATCTTCTCAAAAAAACCCAAACGCGCCGATGTATATTGGTTTTTACACATCAATCGTACCGAAGATCCATTTACACTTTCTTATGATGTATCCGAATTAGTGGATGATAAAGTAATCAAAGTGAATATCAATGTTGGATTTAGAGTGCAACCCAAAACCGAATTGTATTTTAAGACTATCGTTAAAGAATTAGTTGCCAATAAAGAATTGAATTTACACATTCGTCCTGATGGTTCTAGTAAATACAATAATGAACCTGATTTCAAATTTGTAGTTATTGAAAAATTCTTGTCTATAGAAAATGAATTTGCACTTCGCGAGGGCTTGTTGCTAAATTCGTACTTCTTACTAAAACGCATGGGGTTAAGTGATGAGAAAGCCTTTGGTTTGGAAAAATCTGATGTCGAAGTAGAACAAATTCCTTTGGTGTATCAACCCATTACTAATATCAAATTAGATCGAAAAATTAGATAATTCTTCATTGCCCATATTAATGAAAGTCTTTTTAAAAGACAAAAATCCCGTTCAATAGAACGGGATTTTTATTGCTACGAATAATTTCTAAAACAATTCGTCTAATACTTCTGAATCGGTTCCATTAGGAAATGGAATTTTCAATAGTTGTGAAAGCGTTGGTGCTATTTGAGTGATGTGTTTTTTGGAATGTGAATTTCCTTTGGGAACATGCCAACCGTAAAAAAGCATCGGTACATGCGTGTCATAACTATTAGCCGAACCATGCGTTGTTCCTGTCTCAATATATTCTAAATAGCCTGCTTTGTCTAAAATAAAAAGATCTCCATTTTGCTTTGGGTCATAGCCTTTGGCAATAAAACTCAAGAAATAATCATCTCCGGATGATGCCAAAATTTCTTCTTCGGTATAAACCCTTTTTACTTGGTCTTGTGACATCATAAAGTCTTTGAAACTTTGTTTTACTTTAGCTAAGTCCAATCCTTTTTCTTTCAATACTGGTTTGTTAAAGAAAACATTGAAATTTGAATAATTCAAAACGACATCAGCACCAAAAGTATCTATAGAAAATTTTCGTAAAGCAGCATCCACACTTTTAGATGGCACATTTTTAACATTGTATTTATTATCTTTCAAATAGTTGGGATTCTCTGCTCCAGCATGATCCGCAGTTAAAAAAACTACATAATTGTCTTTCCCCACCGTTTGATCCAAATACGCCATGAACTTAGCTAATGTTAAATCCAATCGCAAATAGGTGTCCTGCAATTCCATAGAACGCGGACCAAAAGTATGACCTACATAATCTGTAGAAGAGAAACTTACGGTTAAGAAATCAGTAATAGCGTCTTTCCCTAATTGTTCTTTATCAATTGCTCTTATCGCCAAATCGGCTAAAATGTCATTGCCAAAAGGCGTAGTACGCAATACATCTGCCCCCTTTTCATTGTATATTTTTTTCAAATTATATGGAAAAACAGGTCCTGTGGTTTTGTCAATTTTTCCTTCATACGGATTATCATCAACTAAACTTTCGTCGTAAGTCGCAACCGGCTTAAGCAAATCCCATCCCCCATTAATGTAATTCAAATAACGCTTTTCATTATTGAAATCCGTTACCCAAGAAGGTAAACTTGTGCCATAAAACGTACTCGAAATAAACGCTCCCGTTTTACTGTACCAATACGCCCCATTGGCAAAATGACCTGCTGGCAAAATTGCACCTCGGTCTTTAATACTCATCCCGATAACTTTCCCTTTAAAGTTGGTTGCCATACGCAATTCATCAGTGATCGTAGTACTTAATAAATTTTTAGGAGACATGGCTCCTTCTTTATCTGTTCCGTCTCCGATTGTTTTTACACTGGCATCATCAGTGCAATACATTTCTTTTCCAGTGGAACGATTGAACCATTCGTTTCCAACAATTCCGTGTGTTGCAGGAGTTGTTCCAGTGTAAATAGAAGCATGTCCTGGTGCAGTATAGGTTGGCACATAATTGTAATGCATATTATGAAAAGTATAGCCTCCGTTCATAATACGTTTAAAACCATTAGCAGAAAAATCATCTGAAAATCGATACAAATATTCCATCTTCATTTGGTCTACCACAATTCCAACTACTAATTTTGGACGCTGCTGTGCTTGAATAGTTAGAATACTAGACAAAGCAAAAAACAATATAATTTTTTTCATTTTATTCTATTTTATACCCATCAAAAATAGGGATTAAATTGGATAATTATTTTCAAAAAGGCGTTTTTGAATACATTTAATTTAAAGATAACATGAAGACCTAATTCTATTTTGGATTTTCTTCAAAATAGCGTTGTTCGATACGTTTGATGTCTTTGATGGAATTTTTGGCCCAAGCCAATCGTTTTACTAGAATTTCGTCTTCAGATAATTGCCAATTAATATCTGAATTGCGTAGTCTGTTGGTCAAATTCTGAATAATAATGGCTGCCGATACTGATATATTTAGACTTTCTGTAAATCCAACCATGGGAATCTTTAAGAAGCCATCAGCCTCTTTCATGATTTCTTCGGACAAACCGTCGATTTCGGTTCCGAAAAACAAGGCGCTAGGTTTTGAAATATCAAAATTTTCTAACAAACAATCATTTTCATGTGGTGTAGTCGCAATGATTTGATAGCCTTTGTTTCTAAGGGTTTGAACACAGGCCGAAGGGGAGTCAAATGTATTGATATCGACCCATTTTTGAGCACCCATCGCAATTTGTTTGTCAATGCTTTTTCCGTATCGCTGTTCTATTACGTTTAATTCTTGGATACCAAAAACTTCGCAGCTTCGCATCACAGCACTAGTATTGTGCATTTGGAAAACATCTTCCACTGCTATGGCAAAATGATTGGTTCTATTTTTCAAAACATTCAAAAAGCGCTCTTTCCGATTGTCGGTCAAAATATTTTCAAGAAAATTAAGGTAATCAATATCAATCATTGTCTCTTTTTTTGGAGGCAAAAATACTAAAAAGGTTTATATTTGCACTTTCGAAAAAACAACACCAAATGACTACTCTTAACGAATTGAATGCCATCTCTCCTATTGATGGAAGATACAGAAATAAAACAGTTTCTTTAGCTCCTTTTTTCTCAGAAGAGGCCTTAATCAAATACCGCGTTTTAATTGAAATTGAATACTTTATCGCTTTGTGCGAAGTACCTTTACCTCAACTAAAAAACGTCGATCCAAATGTTTTTGAAAGTTTGCGTAACATATACAAAAACTTTTCTACTGAAGATGCGCTTTGGATCAAAGAGACAGAGAAAGTAACGAATCACGATGTGAAAGCCGTGGAATATTTCATCAAAGATGCTTTTGAAAAATTAGGTTTGTCAGCATACAAAGAGTTCATTCATTTTGGATTGACTTCTCAAGATATCAATAATACGGCGATTCCGCTTTCGACCAAAGAAGCCTTTGAAAAAGTATATATGCCTTCTTTGATTGGTGTGATTTCTAAATTAAAAGAACTAAGCACAGAGTGGAAAGACATTCCATTATTAGCTCGTACTCATGGACAACCCGCTTCTCCCACTCGTTTAGGAAAAGAAATTGGCGTTTTTGTTGAACGTTTAGAAGAGCAAATGCGTTTGTTATTCAATATTCCATTTGCCGCTAAATTTGGTGGAGCAACTGGAAATTACAACGCCCACCATGTGGCCTACCCAAAAATTGATTGGAAACAATTCGGAACTACTTTTGTGGAAACCAATTTAGGTTTACACCATTCTTTTCCAACAACTCAAATTGAGCATTACGATCACTTCGCTGCCTTTTTTGATGCCTTGAAGAGAATCAATACCATTATCATTGACTTAGATCGCGATATTTGGACGTATGTTTCCATGGAATATTTCAAACAAAAAATCAAAGCAGGAGAAATTGGTTCTTCGGCTATGCCACATAAAGTAAACCCGATTGATTTTGAAAATTCAGAAGGAAATTTAGGGATTGCCAATGCTATTTTCGAACATTTATCCGCTAAGTTACCTATTTCAAGATTACAACGTGATTTAACAGATAGTACAGTTTTGAGAAATATTGGTGTACCAATGGGACATACCATTATTGCTTTTGAAGCTACCTTGAAAGGCTTGAACAAATTATTGTTGAACGAGCCTAAATTCCACGAAGATTTAGATAAAAACTGGGCGGTTGTAGCTGAGGCTATCCAAACGATTTTACGTCGTGAGGCCTATCCAAATCCATATGAAGCATTGAAAGGTTTGACTAGAACCAATGAAGCGATTACCAAAGAATCGATTCATAGTTTCATTGCAACTTTGGATGTAAGTGACGCTATCAAAACCGAATTATTACAAATTACACCAAGTAATTTTGTGGGGATTTAAATTCCGTAATCAGTATATATATCCTTTAACAGGTAATATCTAACCTAATATCATGAAATTTACAATTTATAAAAAATCTAGGAAATTTTATTGGTCAGCAGAAAAAATAATATACACTACTATTTTTTCTTCATTAGCTCTAGGATACATTTCTGACTTTTTTTTGGAATCAAAACAGAATTACATAAGTAAAATGTTTATGATAATTGCATTACTGGGATTTGTTTCAGGATTAATTACAAAATTTATCGGCTTTTCTCAAATAGAAAAACTAAGAGGGATATTAGAAGGCGACTTGGTTTTTAAATTTGATTCAATTGAAATCGAAAACAAAAGTTATGAATTAAAAGAAATAAATAGAATTGTAATATCAAATGATGATTACAGTGGGAAATTAATTCATATGAATAGAGGGAATTTTGGTCCTGCCCTATCAAATGGAACTAGAAATTATATAATTCTTTTTCTAAACTCTAGAGAAAGTATAAAAGTAAATTTTGAGTTATTAAATTCTAATGACTTTCAAAAAGTACGAAACGAATTGATAAATTATCACATAAATTCTAAAATTGATTTTTGGAGTTTAGCAGATATACTTGGAGAAAAAAGCACTACAGAAATCGCAGAACTAACTACTGAAATAAAGAACTATAACACTACCACTAGTATATGTTAATACTACTAATTTGTTTTAGTATTATTTTTTGATTTAAATAAATTTATCAAACAATAACATAAAAAAAACCTGATACGTCATACAACATATCAGGTTTTTTTTTAGAATTGGACACTTACATATTATCTAGAATAATTTGGAGCTTCTTTGGTAATTGTTACATTGTGTGGGTGACTTTCTGTAATTCCGCTTGAAGTAATACGAACAAAACGTCCTGTTTCTTGTAATGTTGGAATGTCTTTTGCACCGCAATAACCCATTCCAGCACGAAGACCACCAATGAATTGTAACATACTTTCGTTCAATTCTCCTTTGTAAGGCACACGACCTACAATTCCTTCTGGAACTAATTTTTTTACATCGTCTTCCACATCTTGAAAATAACGGTCTTTCGAACCACCTTGCATGGCTTCAACAGACCCCATTCCGCGGTACGACTTGAATTTTCTTCCTTCAAAAATAATGGTTTCCCCTGGAGATTCTTTAGTACCAGCTAAAAGCGAACCTAACATCACACAGTCGGCACCTGCAGCAATCGCTTTAGGGATATCTCCGGTATAACGAATTCCACCATCTGCGATTACGGGAACTCCTGTTCCTTTGATAGCCGCTGCTACTTCTAAAACAGCAGAGAATTGAGGAAAACCAACACCTGCCACGATACGAGTAGTACAAATCGAACCTGGTCCAATTCCTACTTTTACGCCATCAGCCCCATTTTCAACTAAATATTTAGCTGCTTCTGGTGTAGCAATGTTTCCTACAACCACGTCAATTTTAGGAAATTTAGCTTTTACTTCTTTCAACACATTTACAACACCTTGCGTATGTCCGTGAGCTGTATCTATGATAATAGCATCAACTCCCGCTTTAACCAAAGCTTCTGCTCGTTGTACCGCATCTCCTGTAACTCCAATAGCAGCAGCAACTCGCAAACGTCCGTAAACATCTTTGTTAGCAATAGGTTTCTGTGTTAATTTGGTAATATCTCTAAAAGTGATTAATCCTACTAATTCATTTTTAGCATTGATCACTGGTAATTTTTCGATTTTATTTCCTTGTAAAACTACTTCTGCTTGTTCTAATGAAGTTCCTTCAGCAACAGTAATAAGGTTTTGAGAAGTCATTACTTCAACAATCGGACGTGCGCCATTTTTTTCAAAACGCAAATCACGATTGGTAACGATTCCTTTTAAGATTTTATGTTCGTCTACAATTGGGATTCCGCCAATTCCGAATTCTTTCATTGCATTTTTAGCATCCGCAACCGTAGAAGTTAAGGGTAAAGTAACAGGATCAATGATCATTCCTGACTCTGCGCGTTTTACTTTACGAACTTTGGCCGCTTGTTGCTCAATGGTCATATTCTTATGAAGTACTCCAATTCCGCCTTCTTGCGCCATAGCAATAGCCATAGAGCTTTCCGTTACCGTATCCATAGCAGCTGCTACGATAGGAACGTTTAAGGTAATGTTTCTTGAAAATTTAGATTGGATACTTACTTCGCGTGGAAGCACATTAGAATAATTAGGTACTAATAGAACGTCATCGTAAGTTAATCCTTCGCCGATAATCTTAGAATTGTGTGCGATCATTGCAATTTGAAGTTGTGGTTAAATTGCGTGCAAATATAGATAATCTTCCCTTATATTTCTAGTAATTTGAATAAAATCTCATTAATCATTCAAAATCACATTCAATCCCAATTGAAAAGAAAGGCTATTTGCCTTAGAAATATCCGCATAAGACAAAAGATTATCTGCCAAAATATAAAAGTGTACTGGCCCCATTTTCGTTGACATCCCTAATCCCAAATTGGAGTACGAAAATGAATCCAACGTATAGGTGGCTTTTACTTGAAAATCCTTTGAAAAGTTTCTTTTGAAAAACGCAGTAACTGCCATTAAGGGAGATTTTGGTGTGGTCATCATAAATAATTGTGCGCCAAATGTACTTTTATAAAAGGTAGTACGATCGGTCCCTTCACAATTGCAAACTCCATCTATGACTCTTTCCTCTTCAAAAGAATATTGAGCCGAAGCATTCAATTTTGTTGGTTGCCAAGTGGTGTATTTTGTATGTAAAGTATCAAATACAATAGCGTCTTTGAAATCTTGATAATTCGCTTGAGCAATATTTTCATTATTAAATTTGGGCACCAATCCTTTATAATTATAAAATCCTTTGTAACTGTAACTTTCTATATTCTTTTTATGATTGATATAACCTAAATCAATAATACTTGCAGTCAACTGCATATTTGATTGCGGATAATAAGTCAGTCCCAAATCAATTCCTAAACCTAAATTTCCTCCAAGCAAGATGCCTTTCTTAATATCAGTTCCAACATTACTATTGCTATTAGCATCATTGTATTGAGCAAATCCAGAAGTGTTTAACTGTAAATTGGAATAGACAATTTGTTCATAATAAGAGTCCGTTGAAGTATTGGTATAGATATAACCCGCATTTGAAATTGAACTTGCATCGAAAATACTGGAATATAATTTGGCTCTAGCCCCAATAATTAAATCGTCCTGAATCTTTTTATGAAATCCAACATGAAAAACAGAAGAAAGGGCTGCTTTAATACTTATGTCAGCTAAATTAAACCGCTTTCCAATATAATCTTTGTTACCATAAATAGCTAGCACAGCAATATCTTGAGGAACATAACTTAAAAAATCGAATTCTTGGTACAGTCCAAAAGACAAATACCCTTTATCTTCATACCGACTCCCTAATTTAAAACCACCATTAAATAGGTCTAATTGTTGATTCAAACTCAATACATCGTTAGATGTAGTTTGGGATAGAATATTTTTTAATTTGGTAGTAAAATCAACCCCATCATTAGCAAACAAATCGTAAGCAGAAAATCCACTAGAACCCACATTCATTGAAATGCCCGACAATAAAGGTACACCTGTATACCATTTGTATTTTACATCGGCACCAGGATTAGTCATCAACGATTGAGGAATGTCAGTAAAGTTATACAGCAACTGTTTGTTCTGGGCAGTCAAATTAGCTGCTATAAAAAAACAAACTAGGAATACTATTTTTTTCATTGAAGTACAAAATAAGCCGTTATACCTGAACGCATTTTAATAGATCCAGAACTGGTTTCTGTCAAAGCAGTTCCTGGAGCCATTCGTACTGTCATATCTATTCGAGTAGTATTTTTTAATGTGGTCAGTCGAATTCCTTGAAATACTTCCTTTTGAACAACCTTGTTTAGTGCTCCATAATAAGCAGGTACAGCAATAGATATAACATCCAATTGAACTCCTGTTGCATTATATAATTTTACATCCAAAACATAAGCTCTTGTAATTGTATTAGTGATTTCAAAATCCAAATCAACTTTGGTCAAATTATTGACAAAAAATGAGTTATTAAAAACATCAATGGTAGATCGATCTATAAATTGCGGTGTTTCTATTCCATTGGTCACAAACTCATGAGCTGGAATATCAAAATACAGCAAATTTGCAACATAAGTAGGTTCTAACTGAAGGTTTTTCGATTGTTCATAATCTAAATCACTGGAACATGAACAAGAGAAAAGCACCAAAAAGAATAACCCGAAAAATCGATATCGAAGAAGGCGTTTCATAAAATAGGGCATTGTGTTTGTATAGGAGCAAAACGGCATTCTAATTCATTTATTGTTATTAATAGAATTGGCCAAATACTTTTGACGCTTCATTATACGCACTTTCAAAACTCATCGGACTCAAATTAGTAGTGGCTTTTTGAGCCGTAAAATAGGAGAGTAATTTTTCTGTAGGCATATTTCCAGTCAAATGATTGGTCGCCATTGGGCATCCTCCAAAACCTTGAATTGCACCATCAAATCGGAGGCAGCCCGCATGATAGGCAGCGTCAATTTTCTCAAACCAAGAATTCGGAGTGGTGTGTAAATGTGCGCCAAATTCAATAGTTGGGTAAGCCGGAATTAAATTGGAAAACAAATACGAAATCACTTCTGGAGTAGAACTTCCAATGGTGTCAGAAAGTGACACAATTTTAACTCCCATTATTGCTAATTTTTCAGTCCACTCCCCCACAATTTCAGTGTTCCAAGGATCACCGTAGGGATTGCCAAAACCCATAGAAAGATAAGCTATTACTTGTTTGTTTTTGGCATCAGCCAAATTTAAAATTTCTTGTAAACTGACTAAAGATTGCGAAATGGTTTTGTGGGTATTACGCATTTGAAAGTTTTCCGAAATAGAAAATGGAAAACCTAAATATTGAATTTCAGGAAAATTACAAGCGGTTTCAGCACCTTGCGTATTGGCAATAATGGCCAGTAACTTACTTTTGGTTTGAGACAAATCCAGTTGTGCTAATACTTCGGCAGTATCTTGCATTTGGGGAATCGCTTTAGGCGAAACAAAACTTCCAAAATCAATGCTATCAAACCCCACTCGCAATAACGATTGGATATACGTCACTTTGTTAGCCGTCGGAATAAAAGTCTTTATTCCTTGCATAGCATCACGCGGACATTCAATGATTTTTACTGTTTTCATAGCGAATCAAAGGTAGTAAAAATCAAGAGTTAGAAAGCAAAGAAAAATCTATTTATTTCTTAAAACTGCTTTGTTAATTGCTTTGACCAAGGCTGGACCTTCGTAAATAAATCCAGTATATAATTGCACCAAACTAGCTCCTGCTGCTAGCTTTTCGAGAGCATCTTCGGCAGAATGAATACCTCCTACTCCAATAATTGGAAAGGATTTATTGCTCTTTTCAGCTAAAAATCGAATAACTTCTGTTGATCGTTTTTCCAAAGGTTTTCCAGACAAACCACCTGTCTCAATTTTATTTTCAGAAACCAATCCATCACGTGACAAAGTAGTATTGGTGGCAATCACTCCTGCAATTTTGGTTTCGTTGACAATATCGATGATATCCAACAATTGTTCATCCGTTAAATCCGGTGCGATTTTTAATAAAATAGGTTTTTGTTTTGGCTTAGCCCAATTTTTGTTTTGCAAGGTTTGCAACAATTCGGTTAAGGGCTCTTTATCTTGTAAAGCACGTAAATTAGGGGTGTTTGGCGAACTCACATTCACCACAAAATAATCTACATAATCAAATAACGCCTCAAAACAAATTTCATAATCAGAAGTCGCTTCTTCGTTAGGTGTTACTTTGTTTTTTCCAATATTTCCACCAATCAAGACTCCATTATTTTTTTTCAAACGCAACACTGCTTCTTCCACTCCGCCGTTATTAAAACCCATTCGGTTAATAATCGCGCTATCTTCCTTCAAACGGAACAAACGTTTTTTTGGATTTCCATCCTGTGCTTTTGGCGTAATCGTACCAATTTCGATAAAGCCAAAACCGAAGTCGGACAACTCTTTATACAAAACCGCATTCTTATCAAAACCGGCAGCTAAACCTACTGGGTTTTTAAATTTCAATCCGAAAACTTCGGTTTCTAAACGTCGATCATTCACTTCGTATAAGGCACGAAAAAGTCCTGAAAAACCGGGTATTTTAGAAATGATACGAATTAATGAAAAGGTAAAATAGTGTACTTTTTCAGGGTCAAAACAAAAAAGTATCGGACGAATTAATAGCTTGTACATAGTTGTGATTTTGAGTGTTGCAAAAGTAAAGAATAGTTTTTAGTAACGAAACTTCTAGAGCCAATTTTAAAACAAGCTCCAAATTTTAAAAATATTTGCTAAAATCCGCTCAAAACAGCGCACAAACCTTGCTTATATTTTGTGTGTGTTTTTTCAATACCCTATATTTGCAATCCTAAAAATAGTTTACAATGATTAAGATTACTTTACCCGATGGGTCTGTGAAAGAATTTGCAGCTGGGATTACCCCAATGGACGTTGCAAAAAGCATTAGCGAAGGATTGGCTAGAAATGTTATTTCTGCTTCATTCAATGGTACTACCGTTGAAACCGTTACGCCTTTGACCACAGATGGTAGTCTTGTTCTTTTTACTTGGAATGATGAAGGAGGAAAAAAAGCCTTTTGGCACTCTACTTCGCACGTGATGGCGCAAGTATTAGAGGAAATGTATCCAGGTATCAAATTGACTCTTGGACCTGCAATCGCTAACGGATTTTATTATGATGTTGATTTCGAAGATCATAAAATTACCGATGCCGATTTCAAAAAAATTGAAGACCGCGTATTAGAAATTTCAAGAGACAAACACGAATTCAAATTGCGTCCTGTTTCAAAAGCAGAAGCGCTAGAAGTATACAAAGACAATGTCTACAAAACCGAATTAATTTCGAACCTAGAAGACGGTACAATTACTTTTTGTGATCACTCTACTTTCACTGATTTATGTCGTGGAGGACATATTCCTAACACTGGAATTATCAAGGCCATGAAAGTGATGAGCGTTGCTGGTGCGTATTGGAGAGGTGATGAAAAAAACAAACAGTTAACTCGAGTGTACGGAATTTCATTCCCTAAGCAAAAAGATTTGACTGAATACCTAGAATTATTGGAAGAGGCCAAACGTCGTGACCATAGAAAACTAGGAAAAGAATTGGAATTATTTGCTTTTTCATCCAAAGTAGGTCAAGGTTTGCCTTTATGGCTTCCAAAAGGAGCTGCATTGCGTGATCGTTTAGAGCAATTTTTGAAAAGAGCACAGAAAAAAGCAGGTTACGAACAAGTAGTTACACCACATATTGGTCAAAAAGAATTATACGTAACTTCAGGTCACTATGCGAAGTATGGTGCTGATAGTTTTCAACCCATCAACACGCCAGCCGAAGGAGAAGAGTTCTTGTTAAAACCGATGAACTGTCCTCACCACTGTGAGATTTACAATGTGCGTCCTTGGTCGTACAAAGATTTACCAAAGCGTTATGCTGAATTTGGAACCGTATACCGTTACGAACAAAGTGGTGAATTACACGGTTTAACTCGTGTGAGAGGATTTACTCAAGACGATGCCCACATTTTCTGTACCCCAGAACAATTGGACGAAGAATTCAAAAAAGTAATTGATTTGGTATTGTATGTTTTCGGTTCCTTAGGATTTGAAAACTTTACCGCTCAAATTTCCTTACGCGATCAAGAAAATAGAGACAAGTACATTGGTTCTGACGAAAATTGGGAAAAAGCCGAAAATGCTATTATCAATGCTGCTAGAGACAAAGGATTGAATACCGTTGTTGAATATGGCGAAGCTGCTTTCTATGGTCCAAAGCTGGATTTCATGGTAAAAGATGCTTTGGGAAGACAATGGCAATTAGGAACTATTCAAGTCGATTACAACTTGCCAGAGCGTTTTGATTTGACCTACAAAGGATCTGATGATCAATTACATAGACCGGTAATGATTCACCGTGCACCATTTGGTTCAATGGAACGTTTTATTGCTATTTTATTAGAGCACACTGCCGGTAATTTCCCATTGTGGTTAATGCCTGAGCAAGCTATTATCTTGTCATTGAGCGAGAAATATGAAATATATGCCAAAAAAGTTTTAGATTTGCTAGAAAATCACGAAATTCGCGCCCTAATTGACAATCGAAACGAAACAATCGGTAAGAAAATTAGAGATGCTGAAATGCAAAAAACGCCTTTCATGCTGATTGTAGGTGAAGAAGAAGAAAAAAACGGTACAATTTCAATTCGACGTCACGGTCAAGAAGGAAAAGGAAACATAACAGTTACCATAGAGGAATTTGCCGCTATTGTTACTGAAGAGATCAACAAAACATTAAAAGTATTTACAGTTTAACTTAAATTTTAAAGCCATAGCAATAAGAAGCAACAGAGGTTACCAACCTCGAGTAGAAAAGAAAGATGCACACCGAATTAATAATTTTATTCGTGTACCAGAAGTACGTCTTGTAGGTGAAAATATTGAGCCTGGAGTTTTTAAAACTGCAGATGCTTTGAAATTAGCTGACGAATTTGAATTAGATTTGGTTGAAATTTCACCAAATGCAGAACCACCCGTTTGTAAAATCATGGACTACAAAAAGTTTGTCTATGAGCAAAAGAAACGTGAAAAGGTTTTGAAAGCTAAATCAACACAAGTGGTGATTAAAGAAATTCGTTTTGGTCCTCAAACAGATGAGCACGATTACGAGTTCAAAAGAAAGAACGCTGAAAAATTCTTGAAAGAAGGATCTAAATTGAAAGCTTTTGTTTTCTTTAAAGGGCGTTCAATCATTTATAAAGATCAAGGTCAAATCTTATTATTGCGTTTGGCAACTGATTTAGAAGAATTTGGTAAAGTTGAAGCGATGCCAGTTCTTGAAGGAAAGAGAATGATTATGTTCATTGCTCCTAAGAAAAAGAAATAATCCACATTTAATGCTTTTATAAGCGTTTAGGATAAAGAAATATTGAGATTGCTACGCAAACTCGTAAAGACAGTAAGTAAGATAAATTAAAAACACTAGGAAAAAATGCCTAAAATGAAAACCAAATCTAGCGCCAAGAAACGATTTAAAGTTACTGGTTCTGGAAAGATTAAAAGAAAGCATGCTTTTAAAAGTCATATCTTGACTAAAAAATCTAAAAAACGTAAATTAGCTTTGACACACTCAGCGTTAGTTCACCAATCAGATGAAAAAAGCATCAAACAACAATTAAGAATTATATAATGAGTAACTAGTAACTAGCAGTTAGTAATTAGCTTTTTTGCAACTCACTAATCACTATTTACTAATCACTAAAGAATTCTTTAGGTTACAAACAATTTAATAACCTTGGAGTATGGCCTTAAGTTCCCTTGATTAAATTCGGGACGCCTGCTACAAAAAAAACAGTAAAATTATGCCAAGATCGGTAAATTCAGTTGCTAAAAGAGCAAGAAGAAAAAAAATAATGAAGCAAGCCAAAGGTTTCTTTGGTAGACGTAAAAACGTTTGGACAGTTGCTAAGAACGCGGTAGAGAAAGCAATGTGCTACGCTTACCGTGACAGAAAAGTGAATAAAAGAAATTTCCGTGCTTTATGGATTCAACGTATCAACGCTGGAG
>JACCDY010776721.1_pt1 | contig 18398 bp, 23 predicted proteins | sample 7446391 | NCBI WGS metagenome assembly JACCDY01 (sample SAMN15323451, study PRJNA562643) | freshwater metagenome | isolation source: river surface water | place: USA:Blue River Watershed | collected 2017-08-18
AGTACATCGCCCTTTTTAACGGGGCCAACGCCTGCAGGTGTTCCGGACATGATTAAATCACCTGGCTCAAGCGTAAATAAAGTTGAGAGATAGGCGATAGTGTCAGGAACATTCCAAATCAATTGGTTTAAGTCACCCTCTTGACGCACTTCACCATTAACTAACAGCTTAACCACACCTTTATTAGGATGGCCGAACTGAGCGGCTGGAGTAATTGCTGCGCATGGTGCGGACTGATCAAATGCCTTGCCAGTATCCCAAGGTCGTCCCATTTTTTTGGCTTCACCCTGCAAGTCACGACGGGTCATGTCTAAACCAACGCCATAACCATATACGTGCTCTAGTGCTTTATCAGCAGGAATATTCGCGCCACCTTTACCGATAGCAACCACCATCTCAATTTCGTGATGGACATCATTGGATAGATTTGGGTATTGCATGTCTTTGCCATCAGTCACGACCGAGTTAGCTGGCTTCATAAAAAAGAATGGTGGCTCACGATCAGGATCATGACCCATCTCACGCGCATGGTCGGCATAGTTACGACCAACGCAATAGATGCGATTCACTGCAAAGCGGCGAGTGTCGCCTACCACAGGGAGGGATGGAACGATTGGTGGGTCAATAACGTATGCAGTGCTCATGAATGGCCTTTCTGAGGGATACCTAGTTTTTAATCATTGCTATATGAATTAATTATGACATTACTTGAATGAACGTCACCTTTGACTCTTGGTGCGGAGTTTGAGCACCAAGATGCTGAAGGCCAAGGCAAAGGTCAAGGCATTCGCCAGAATCAAAGGCCACTTCTCGATGATGAGGCCATAGATAAGCCACAAACCAACGCCAGCAGTAAATAAGCTATACATTCCAACCGAGATTCCAGAAAGATCTCGAGTACGCCAAGATTGAATAGCTTGAGGCAAAAAAGCAATCGTCGTCAAAAAAGCAGCGCAGTAGCCGATGATCTCAATCTGATGTGGCAGCAAATCCATGCATTACTGCTTTTTATTTAAGCCAGCCTTACGCGACTCGATTTCTTTATTAATCGCAGCGAGGGTTTTTACATCAGGAGTCTTCCAATTTCCACCAGCTTTGTTGGCCATATAAGCCACCGCGTCTGAGAAACCCTCAACCGTGAGATTGGGATTTCCCCCTTTTGCAGGCATTCCTCTTACGCCAACATAAGCATGCGCCGTGAGCGTAACCTGACCTTCAGCAATCAAAGGCGCCCACTTCGCTTTATCGCCAAACTTGGGAGCATTTAAAACACCAGAGGCATGGCAGGCTGCACAAACTTGCTTGTAGGTGTTCTCGCCAGGCTCAGCAAATGCTGCAAGGCTGGCAGTAGAGGCAGCAACAAGAATTAAGGATCGAAGGGATAAATTCATAAAGGGCACCAAAGAAGGGGAAGTGATCATTGCTGACAATTTATCTCAATTTCGCAATCAATGCCATTTGAGGCGTTAGGCTAAACCAAAATAACTTGCAAGCCTATAGGTAATGAAGGCTGCCAGGTAGGCCAAGCCAAATAGGTAGCTCAGCATAATGACTGGGATCTTCCAGCCACCCGTCTCTCTTTTGACGGCAGCAATAGTCGAGAGGCACTGGGGGGCAAATCCAAACCAAGCCAGAAGAGATAAAGCTGTAGCCAAACTCCAGCCTTTAGAAATCAATGGCACTAGGGCATCAGCCGCATCTACTCCAGAACTCGATAGCGCGTACACCGTTGCCAAAGAACTGACCACCACTTCACGCGCCGCCATCCCAGGAACCAAGGCAATACTAATTTGCCAGTTAAATCCAATGGGCTCAAATACCACTGCCAAGGCTTGTCCCATCATTCCAGCAATACTGTATTGAATGGGTGACCCAGTCGCATTATCAGGAGGAAGTGGAAAACTAGAGAGCGCCCACAGACACACCGTCATGATCAAAATAATTCCACCAACGCGACGCAAGAAAATTTCTGCGCGCTGCCATATGCCAATTGCCAAATTACCTAAGCGTGGCAAGTGATAACTCGGTAATTCCATCATTAAGGCATTGAGCTGAAACTTTTCACTAGTAAAACGTTTGAGTAGCCACGCCACTGCCATTGCACCCGCGATACCGGCAACATAGAGTAAAAATAGAACTAGTCCTTGCAAGTCCAATCCAGCCCACAATTTACGCTCAGGAATAAAAGCGGAGATCAATAAGGCATATACCGGGAGACGTGCTGAACACGTCATCATCGGCGCAATCAAAATCGTCACCAAACGATCACGCGCATTGGAGATACTTCTTGTTGCCATGATTCCAGGAATGGCGCAGGCAAAGCTCGATAGCAGCGGAATAAAAGATCTACCGGATAAGCCCACCCGCCCCATCAAACGATCTAATAAATAAGCAGCTCTTGGGAGGTAACCAGACTCTTCCAAAATCAAAATGAAAAAATAGAGAATCAAAATCTGCGGCAAGAAAATTAGCACGCCACCAGCACCTGCCAGAATTCCGTCAACCAATAAGCTACGTAGCCAATTATTTGGTAGCGCTTGAATCAACAAGGCGCCAAGCCAATCCACCCCTGCTTCAATCGCCTCCATGGGCAAAGTAGCCCAACTAAATACGGCCTGAAAAATAAAGAAGAGCACTAAAGCCAAAATGATTGGACCAAATACCGAGTGCAGTAATACAGCATCCAGGCGATCACTCAAGCGATCGGGAATGATTTGATCTAAGTCGAGATTTTGTAATATACGTTGAACCTGCTCGTTGTCTAGCTCAGTATGTGCGGTGTGATCGTGTGAGGTCTCCATACCCTCATCAACATCACTTGCACGTAATGCGGATAAGTTTTTCCAATCCAGCCCACTTAAATAGTGTTTAAGTCCATCAGCACCATTCGATTGAATGCCCACAGTGGCAATCACGGGCAGACCAAGCTCTTGAGATAAGGCATTGGCATCTACGTTCACGCCTTGACGCTTGGCAACATCGACCATATTGAGCACCACCACACATGGCAAGCCCAAGCGCTTTGCAGATAAGACCAAGCGTAAATTACGTCTGAGGTTCATGGCATTGAGTACGCACAGCACGAGATCGGGACGCTTTTCACCTGCGGCGTTGCCATGAAGCACATTGCAAGTGACTCGTTCATCCAAAGATCGTGGATACAAACTGTAGGCGCCGGGGAGATCCAAAACGCGAATGACTTTTTCTGATTCGAGAGTTAAGCGCCCTTCTTTTCTCTCTACAGTCACACCAGAATAGTTGGCCACCTTTTGACGACTACCTGTGAGCAAATTAAATAGTGCTGTCTTCCCGCAATTAGGATTACCCAGCAATGCAATCAAGGGCTCGCTTGGGAAGAAATGAATTTGCGCTTCAGACATGCTTACAGAATCTCTACCTCAACTAGTCGCGCCTCAGATTCACGCAAGGCAAATGTGGATGATCCAACCCGAATTAGTATTGGACCCTGACCCATTAACCCCTTACGCAAGACCTCGACCTGTTCGCCGGGCAGAAAGCCAATGTCTTCTAGTTGGCCGCGTATGTCCTCGCGCTGATCACCTGTAGTGGCAATCTTGCTAACGCGGGCTCTAACGCCCGGGAGGATCTCTTCAAGATTCATGGATGGATAAATTGGCTGTATGAAAGAATTATATCCCTACATGAGAATGAATATCATTCTCTAGAGGCAGGTTGGAAGCCTCATGATCCCCTATTTAGACTGCTTTCGTATTGATATAAAACAAAAACGAAACGCTTATAGCCAGCCAGCGATCTGCTTTTTCAGTCCAATGGATTTATAGCCAGGACTAGCACTGGATAGAACTCGGATTTTTCGGATGATTTTTGCGAGATCGGCATTGGTACTGAGATCTTCGTTCATAGCTAGAAAGAAGATTTCATCCTTTAGTTGAATGAAATCGAGGCCATTTTCTAAAGCAACACTTTTTACGCCCATACCAACATCCGCTTTTTTAGCCAATATCGCCGTAGCAATTGCGGAGTGGGTGAACTCCTCATTCTCGTATCCCTTAACACGATGTGGATCCACGCCCTCTTTAGCCAAAATGGTGTCGAGCAGCAAGCGAGTGCCGGATCCCTTCTGACGATTAATAAAGCGAACCCTGGGTCTTAGTAAATCTTTAGATGAAATGATATTGAGCGGGTTACCCTTAGCAACCAATAGACCTTGTACCCGCTTCATTACCGGGAATATTTGCATTCCCTCTTTTTGCAATCGCTTAGCAATAATCTTCGAGCTCTGTGGATCCGAGACGTGGAAGCCTGCAATATCTACTTCGTAATTCAGAAGACGCTCCAAAGCCTCGCCTGATCCTGCAGTAATCAACTCAAAGCCACCAATCTCGAAAACTGCCTTTTGAATGATCGGGTCGCTACTACTAGCAAAGCGCCATAATTTTTTTGCCTTGACTCTAAATTGAGCAAAGCCTTCTTCTAGGTGTAAGAGGCTAGATTGACCCAAGCGCATGGTCTTTTGATCAAAGTCTTCGGTAAATTGGATCAAGTATCTAGCGTACTCAGATAGTTGGGACCCATGCCCTCTTACCCTATCGATCAACTTAAAACCGAGCGCCTGCTCTACATCGTTTAACTTTTGCCACACATTTCTATAAGAAAGGCCCATTTTCTTGCAGGCAGACATCAGTGTTTTGCCATGCTCAATGTCTTTTAGCAGAGCGGTCAACCACACCAGATCGACCACGGCTGGGTCTTTTGTGTTCTTACTTCCAAAAACTAGGGTTGGCCGAATCTGAATTCTCATATGTAATTTTTTGCATATTGATGTTTTGTAATATGACAAATCTTAACCGAACCAACCTAAGGGAAGCGAACTCAAATGAAATTCTCATTTAACCGATTATTGGCAACCGCCATTACCGCTCTTACGCTTTTAGGCAATTCTGCTTATGCGCAAGAGAAAAGCATTGTTGTTTCATCAACGACTTCCACAGAGCAGTCTGGGCTTTTTGGTTTTATGTTGCCTATCTTCAAAATGAAGACTGGCATTGATGTCAAAGTAGTTGCTGTGGGTACAGGCCAGGCATTAGACATTGGTCGCCGTGGCGATGCTGATGTGGTGTTTGTGCATGACAAACCTGCTGAAGAAAAGTTTGTTGCCGATGGTTATGCAACCAAGCGAAATGAAGTGATGTACAACGACTTCGTATTAATTGGACCGAAAGCAGACCCAGCCAAAATTGCAGGCGGTAAAGACATCAAGGTAGCGTTTCAGAAAATTGCTGCAGCTCAAGCACCATTCGTATCACGCGGTGACAAGAGTGGTACGCATGCAGCTGAGTTACGTTACTGGAAAGACGCAGCTGTCGCAGTTGCTCCAAGTGCCTGGTACAAAGAAACTGGTTCAGGCATGGGTCCAGCTCTTAATACAGCATCTGCAATGAATGGCTACATCTTGGCTGATCGTGCTACTTGGCTTTCTTTCAAGAACCGTGGTGATTTGACAATCCTGGTTCAAGGCGATCCAAAGTTATTTAATCAATATGGTGTCATGTTAGTAAACCCAGCTAAGTTACCACATGTGAAAAAAGCTGAAGGCCAAGCATTCATTGATTGGATTACTTCTAAGGATGGTCAGGACGTGATTGCAAGTTACAAAATTGGTGGCGAGCAACTCTTCTTCCCGAATGCCAATAAATAATTTGCATTAAAAATCTACGCCTGTTTATCGGCACACTAGCTACCGCTTTGTTAATGGGCTATTGATGAAAACATCAATAGCCCATTTCAATTCCCCACAGGTAGAGGCCACCTATGGGCAGAGTATTCAGAGCTTTACGTTAGCAACTGGCAGCCCCGGCGAGCTAGGTCTTCTCCAAGAGCTTGGTGAGGCTTTTGATAAGAAAGCAGGTGCGCGGCTGACTTGGATTAAAGCTGGAAGCGGTTTCTCGCTCAAGCTATTGAAAGCCCAACAGGTGGACATGATCATGGTGCATGCGCCAGATGAAGTTCTTAAAGCAATTGCTGAGGGTTGGGCAACCGGGAGAACACTCATTGGGTCTAATGAGTTCTATATTGTCGGGCCCAAAGCAGATGTTGCCAAAATCAAATCCGCCAGTAGCGGTGCAGATGCTTATGCCAAGATCGCTAAAGCAAAGGCTAACTTTATCTCCAGAGGCGATCAATCTGGCACACACCAAAAAGAGATAGAAATTTGGAGGAAGGCTGGAATTACTCCTGAAGGTGATTGGTATATTGCGACCAATGACTTCATGACGGCATCCCTTAAGCGAGCTAATAAAGATAAAGCGTACTTCATGACAGATAGCAGCACATGGGTAGCAGAGAAAAATATAGCTCCCGACCTGCAAATTCTGTATCGAGGTGACCCCTGCCTAGTCAATACCTATGATGCCTTAGTCGCTCCTGTAGGCGCAACTAAGAATCGCGATATCGCAGCAAAATTTATTCAGTTTGTGGCATCTGATGAAGGTCAGACCATTATTCATAATTACGGCAAGGGGAAGTACAAAGAAGCCCTCTACAATAATGCTGTCTACGCCAAAAAATACCTTTACTAGGAGAAATCATGGAACTTAAAGTCAAACTCAGCGCACGCAATACTCTCAGCGGTAAAGTGGTTGAACTCAAAATGGGTCAAACTACTTCACACGTTAAGCTCGATATTGGTGCCGGTCATATCGTGACTGCCTCTATTACCAATGAGGCTGTTGATGAGCTCAAACTCAAGGTTGGAGATCAAGCTTGGGCAGTCATTAAAGCATCTGATGTCATGATTGCTAAAGACGCTTAAGCATTAGCTGATATGCAAAAGGCCCGCATTGCGGGCCTTTTTCTTTGCTACATCAGCATTGCAACACGCTGACTCAGTATTGAATAATTACTTCTTTGCTGATACAAAACCAATGGCTGTATCGTCAACGAATTCCACCATCACGTCATCACCAGCCTTGAATTTCTCAAGACCTAAAACGCTTTGATCGACTTTAACTCTTTGCTTTTCGCCTGATGGCAATGTAAATGTCACAACGCGAGTTTTGGAATCGATTGTGCTGATTTTCACTGTTGCATAAACAGTATCGGTTGTTTCTTCGAACGGCTTAGCAGAGCCTTTACCAGAAATTACTACTGAGCGAACGCCTGAAACGCCTGGCTTTGCGCCTTTAGGTGCTGCAACTAAACCAACTGCGATCGCTTGAGCATGCTCAACCACAAATACATCGCCCTTCTTCACTTTATCCAAATCATTGACTTGCTTGGATACATTCATTTGAGCCAGATTACCATTTGCATCTTTAAGAATGACGATGCGCTTCGCCGCGTCTACTGAATCAACAGTAGCAGTCAATACAACTGCTTCGGCCGCCAAAGGCAACATTTTTGCTGGGGCTTGAGCAAAGGCTGAGCCTGCAACAGCTAATCCGAGTGATGCAAATAATGTAGCTAGTAAAGATTTCTTCAAGGTAACTCCTGGATAAAGGTTTGTAAGAGGCGTCAATTTACTAACACCACCGATTCATTTTAACCATGAAGCCACTTACTTATAAGCCTTAGAGCTATGATTTACACCTTAATGAGGTGCAATTTGCTACATTGGAAGCTTGATGACTCTTTTATCCATATATAAACAGCAAAGAGACAGCGTGTGATCTTAATTCAATCATGGCAAGATGCAGAGGGGGAAGCATTCTCAATCAGAAAGCGTGTTTTTATTGAGGAGCAAGGGGTTCCAGAAGAGATGGAACTCGATGAATACGATCCAGTGGCCTGGCATGCCCTTGTCTACCTCGACTCGCAATGTATTGGGACTGCTCGCTTAGTCATCCTAAATGACGGTGTTGGGGATATTGGAGGCATTGGGAGAGTGGGACGCATGGCAGTATTGCCAAAATATCGCAGGCAAGGTCATGGTGGGCATTTGCTTGCGGCCTTGCTTGATCAAGGTAAATCGCAGGGAATCACTCAGTTCGAACTACACGCCCAGCTATCAGCTATTGCCTTTTATGAGCAATTTGGGTTTATTACACAAGGTGCTATCTACGACGAAGCAGGAATCGCACATCGCGATATGATTCTCAGTATCTAAAAATATTTTAATAACTATGACCCAGTCTCCTAACCCGCCCTTCCTCTTTCGTGTTTGCTACTCGGATACCGACGCAGCAGGTTTTGTGTATCACGCTCGTTATTTGGAGATCTTTGAGCGTAGTCGCTCAGAGTGGCTTCAGCAAAGAGGTTTGAGTCCAACAAAACTGGTGAACGAATTTGGGATCGTTCTTCCCGTTCGTGAAATCACGATGAACTTTCATCGGCCGGGTCGCTTAGATGATTTGCTGAGCATTGACCAAGTGATTGAACATCGTGGTCGCACTCAAATTGCTGTCAAGCAAACCGCAAAACGGATTATCGAAGGAGTTGAGCCAGAGCTCATTGCTAGCGCCCTGCTTCATATTGTTTGTGTCGACACCACCACCCTCAAACCCAAGGGTCTCCCTGATTGGTTATTTGCAGCCAATCAGTAATATTTTAATTTAGGAGCTTGATATGCAAGAAGGTAAGTTACTGACTTTTGTAAAAGGTCTCGCCACGCTGCTTGAAACCAATCCGAGCGAAGAAATCGTTTTCTCCAAAGGAAAAGCCCTCCTGGAAAATTTAATCAAAGAAGATGACTGGTTGCCAGAGGAATTTTGCAAGCCGCATCCTCAGTATTACCAGCAATATTTACTCTATGCAGACCCGCTTGATCGTTTTTCAGTGGTCAGCTTTGTTTGGGGGCCTGGTCAAAAAACGCCATTACATAACCACACTGTCTGGGGCATGGTGGGCCAACTGCGCGGACAAGAGCGTAGCGCTAACTATTACCGCCAAGCGGATGGCAGCTATCAAGCTGATGGATCCTTTGTTTGTAAGCCAGGTCAAGTGGCTACCGTATCTCCCGACACACACGACATCCACGTGGTCGAGAATGCCTTAAGTGATCAAACTTCAATTAGCATTCACGTTTATGGCGGAAACATTGGTCGTATTCAGCGTGCGGTATTTGACCCGATGACAGGTGCAGAAAAATTATTTATCTCTGGATACGCCAATTCGGTAACGCCAAATCTTTGGAATGTAGCTTGATAGCTTAAAATAGCGACTCTTTCTGCAAACACTCCAAGTGTGGCAGCTCACCCCATTGGCCGGGATAGTCGTTTAATTGAATACGGGTCAATATTTATTTGGCCCCTATGTTATTTACAGATCTCGGTTTATCAGAATCCATTCTTCGCGCGATTAGCGAGGAAGGCTACACCAGCCCCACCCCCATTCAAGAAAAATCCATTCCTGCTGTATTAAAGGGTGGAGATTTGCTGGCCGCCGCTCAAACTGGCACCGGCAAAACTGCAGGTTTTACTCTGCCGATTCTTCAGCGTTTAAGCAGCACAGCTAAAGCGGGTGGCAAGCGTCAGTTACGCGTATTAATCTTGACCCCCACCCGGGAGTTAGCAGCTCAAGTTCAAGAGTCTGTCGTGACCTATGGTAAATATACTGGCCTTAAATCTACAGTCATTTTTGGCGGTGTCGGAGCCAACCCTCAAATCAAAGCGATTTCTGCAGGCCTCGATATCTTGGTAGCAACACCAGGTCGCTTGTTGGATTTAATGTCCCAGAATTGCGTCTCACTCGCCAATATTGAAATCTTGGTACTTGACGAAGCAGATCGCATGTTGGACATGGGTTTCTTGCGTGATATCAAAAAGATTTTGGCGGCACTTCCTAAGCAACGTCAAAATCTACTCTTTTCAGCAACCTTCTCGACCGAGATCAAAGCTTTGGCAGATGGATTACTGAATTCACCAGCATTGATTGAGGTAGCGCGTAGCAACAGTACCAATGAAGCGATTGCGCAGCTGATCCACCCGGTAGACAGAAACCAAAAACATCCTTTATTGGCGCATCTGATTAAATCAAATCAATGGCAGCAAGTTCTCGTGTTTACTCGCACTAAGCATGGTGCCAATAGGTTAGTGACTCAGCTCGAGAAAGATGGCATTACTGCCATGGCAATTCATGGCAACAAGAGTCAAAGCGCACGCACTAAAGCCTTAGCCGAATTTAAAGATGGAAAAATTACCGTCTTGGTTGCTACAGATATTGCGGCTCGTGGAATCGATATTGATCAACTCCCCCATGTCGTGAACTATGACCTACCCAACGTATCTGAAGACTATGTTCACCGGATTGGTAGAACTGGTAGAGCAGGCTCTAACGGTGTAGCAGTTTCTTTGGTCTGCGTGGATGAGCATCAGATGCTGCGCGATATTGAGAAACTTATTAAGCAAAAGCTACCTCAGGAAGTAATTGCTGGATTTGAGCCGGACCCAAATGCCGTGGCACAACCCATTCAATTGCGAAGCCAGCAGCACCAGCAATCCCGAAAACCTCGTCCGGGTAACACTGGTGGTGGCAATGCCGGAGGCAGGCCTGCAGCTAAGCGCAGCAGCCCTCCTAAGCGTAGCTTTAATCGCTAAACCCCACTACAGCAACTGTGCTTTAGTCGGCCTTTAAATTAAACACGCTTGAAAAATCGAGTTGGCCATTGCCAGCTTTGCTATGTGCTTCGTATAGTTTTCGGGATAACTCGCCTAGCGGAATGCTGGCATCTAAGTCACTGGCATTCTCAGTGGCCAAGCCCAAATCTTTCAACATGAGATCTACACCAAAGCCACCGGCATATCCTTTTGATGAAGGGACATTCTCCATCACTCCAGGGCAAGGGTTATAGAGCTCTAAAGCCCAATTACGACCAGAGCTCTTTGACATGATGTCAGAGAGTACTTTGGGGTCCATGCCATTTGCGATACCCAAACGCAATGCCTCGCTAGTCCCCAACATCTGAATACCGAGCAACATATTGTTGCAGACCTTGACTGTTTGACCGCTTCCGCTGGGGCCCGCATGAAAGATATTCTTACCCATCTGCTCTAGCAACGGACGGGCTCGATCTACATCTGCCGCATCTCCACCCACCATAAAGGTCAAGGTGCCTGCTTGTGCCCCTGCAGTGCCACCAGATACAGGCGCATCGATCATGGCAAAGCCCTTAGCTTTAGCTGCGGCAGCTACCGACTGAGAAACCTTAGGCGAGATCGTCGAACAGTCGATGAGCAAGGCTTTAGGATTAGTCGTTGCGAGCAATCCAGATTCGCCTAGATATAAAGCTTCAACATGGCGCGACGCTGGGAGCATGCTGATGATGACATCCGCATCAAGAGCCGCTTCCGAAGCGCTATTCATAGGAATTCCACCGGCCACCTTAAAAGCATCAAGTTGCGTCTGAACCAAATCAAAACCTCGAACTTGATGTCCCGCTTTAATTAAATTGAGGGCCATGGGCAACCCCATATTACCTAAACCTAAAAATGCGACTTTCATATGCGCCTCGTATGAGATAGTGGAGATCTAATGTCTCACTATAGCTTGCTTATAAACTAGCTGGATAAATAATCAGGAGCCAAGATGACCATTAAAGTGATTGGCCTCATTCAGTTAAATGATCTTGAGGCATTTGAAGAATACCGGTCTCAGGTCGGCGATACGGTAGCTCTCTATCAAGGGAGGATTGCATCCCGAGGGTCTTTCAATAACTTCCTGTGGAATGAATTAGAGTGCGGCTCCTTTAGCGCATTTGTGGAGCTGGAGTTTCCAGATCTAGAGTGCTCTCAGTCTTGGGCCAGTAGCCCGGAGTATCAAAATTTGCTGCCAATCCGCAGTCAAGCCATGAAGCTCACTTTATTTTCCGTAAGCCTATAAAAAATAAAGCCCGGCTCCTTGTGGGGGCCAGGCTAAATTCAATTTCAAGTAAGAAAAATTACTTCTTGGCTTCCATCGCTTCTTTAGCGGCTGTAATTTCTTTACGACGCTCTTTACATGCACCAGCAATTTCTTGCAAAGCTTTACGAGCACGTGCAGCAGATGCCTTAACGCCCTTTTCAATAAACTTTTCGTTTTCTGCTTTATAAGTTTCAAAAGCAGCCAACAATGTATCGTGTTGTGACATCTTGTCTCCTATGTATCTAATCAAAGTGTGAGTACTGAGCTCAGAATTAGTATATCCCCATAAAAAGCAGTGGATTTCAGGGGTAGTATCAGGGATAACTCTTAGATCCTATAAATCCACCAAAATAAGAAAAACTATTAAAAACTAACGGAGACACACGTGAAAACAGAAATAAGCCTGTTTTATGGGCTGACGCCCTAAAAAATCAGGCTTCAATGCGATTTACGCTGAAATTAACCATTCAAATAAATATAGAAAATAATGACGTCCATCAAAAATCAAGACTACGCTTTTGTCCGCAATAAGCTGCTCAAAAAAGAAGAGGTTGCCCTCCTAGATGTGCGCGAAGAAGACCCTCATGCTCAGGAGCATCCTTTGTTTGCGGCCAACTTCCCGCTATCCCGTATTGAGGTCGATGCATTTAGCAAGCTTCCCCGAAAAGATGTGCCGATTGTGACTCTAGATGATGGTGAAGGTTCTGCACAGTTAGCAGCGCAAAGACTCTCTGCACTTGGCTACCTAGATGTCTCTGTTTTTCAGGGCGGAGTAAAGGCATGGAAAGCTGCAGGCGGTGAAGTGTTTAAGGATGTAAATGTGCCCAGTAAATCTTTTGGTGAGTTTGTGGAATCCAAGCGGCATACACCCTCACTCTCTGCGCAAGAAGTAAAGAAGTTGCTTGATGACAAAGAAGATGTTGTAGTGCTTGACGTGCGTCGCTTTGATGAATATCACACTATGAGCATCCCTACTGGCATTAGCGTTCCTGGCGCCGAACTGGTCTTGCGTGCTCCTGAGCTCGCACCCAATCCAAAGACAAAGATCATCGTGAACTGTGCAGGCAGAACGCGTAGCATTTTAGGTACGCAGTCCCTGATTAATGCAGGAATCCCCAATGAAGTGAATGCCTTGCGCAATGGCACCATTGGCTGGACCCTGGCTGGCCAAGAACTCGATAAGGGTCAAAGTCGTCGATTTAAAGAAGTAAGCGACAGTACAGCGACTGAGGCTGCGCAACGCGCACGTAGCGTTGCCGATAAAGCGGGAGTGAAGCGGGTAATCCTTGCGGATATCGCTCAGTGGAAATCCCAAACTGATCGAACCACTTATTTCTTTGACACCAGAACGCCTGAAGAATATGAGGCAGGCCACCTTCCTGGATTTCGGTCAACGCCAGGTGGTCAATTAGTACAAGAAACAGAAATGGTGGCACCGGTTCGAGGTGCACGCATTGTGCTATCCGATCCAGGTGGCGTGAGAGCAAATATGCCCGCCTCCTGGCTTGCGCAGATGGCGTGGGATGTTTATGTCATTGATGGCATCAAAGAATCAGATCTGACTGAGAAAGGTCCATGGAAGCAGACCCTACCAGCATTGCCAAAGATTCAAACGGTGGATGTCGAGACTACTTCTGCATGGTTGAAAAATGATGGCGACACGATTGTGATCGATCTGAGCACCCATGCAAATTATGTAAAAGGCCACATTCCTGGCAGCTGGTTTGCACTTCGTTCACAGTTTTCCGCTGCCATGAAAAATCTACCAGCAGCAAATCGTTATGTACTCACGAGTACTACCGGTGAACTGGCGGTATTTGCAGCCAATGAAATTCAATCGCTGACAAAGGCCAATGTATTTGTTTTATCTGGCGGCAATCAAGCGTGGATGGATGCGGGCCTTGAGGCGGAAAAGGGCCCTACCCACTTGGCATCCCCTCCAATGGATCGTTACAAGCGCCCATATGAAGGTACCAGCGTAGATCCAGCTGCTATGCAAGCTTACCTAGACTGGGAGTTTGGACTGGTAGAACAGCTTGGTAAGGATGGCACCCATCACTTCTGGGTACTTTAAATCTGAACGGTGGCACCCTGTTGGTGCCCCCTCTTTTTTTATGACACTGCTGTTCAGAAAAATCATCCTGCTAGTTTTTGCCTTAGGACTTTCAGCCTGCGGTAGAGAAACATATACAACCTGGTCATGCCTTGACGATGCCGGGGCTAAATCAACGATGATTCTCAAAAAAGCGCAGATGCAGTTTCAGGATATTCAATATGATTACTGTGGAAGCCTTGGCCCTATGAGTTACTTTGATCTGAAGTGTCCCGGACAAATTCAGGAATCCAGTCAAATCCTTACGCCCAGCTCAGGCAAACTGATTAGCAGCGGAAAAGAACTGAAGTGCAATGCCCTCTAAAGAACAAAATCCCCTCAATCCCAAGAAACTGCTTCTGAGTAAGTGGACTGCAGTAAAGCCGACGCAGAAGCGAAAGCATTTCTTGGTGAGTAAAGTCATTCTGCCGGACTTACCAGAAGCTGCGATTGAGTTGATTGAGCTAGAGGCTGTATTTGATAAGAGCATTCAGGTGATTGCCTGGCGTGATTTAAAAAATACAGAGATCTGGCTTCAGGGCTGGGTATAAAAAAACCACCCAGATTGGGTGGTTTCTCGGAACTCATTTTAGGAATCGCTTCATTATTTAGACTTCTGCTTTGACTCCGAAGATTTTCTAAGCTCTTCAATATTTTTCTCAGCAGCATCAGCAACCTGGTTCACAATTTTTCGACCCTCTTTGAACATTTTTTGACCGGTTGTCGACATCTCATGCACCACCTTAGATAACTTATCAGCATGTCCAGGAATTTTGCCCTCGACATCTTCAAGCCAGCCCACCAGAGAGCTGCGGACTTTCTCTAGGTGCTTTTCAGTTCCATCAGCTGCGTCATCACCAATATCCTTGAGAACAGACTTCACCTTCTTCTGGTAAACAGTCGCACGTTTTGCCGCTTCTTTGGTAGCAGACTCCTGAAGCTCTTTGAGCTTTGTCAGGTCATTTTTAGCGGCAGACTTGGCGCTCTCCATAGCGTTTTTCATGCCCCATTGAATTTCTTCAAGATGGTGTGCACTCAAATCTTTGGCAGCATCCAATAATTTATGGGAATAAGCAAATAACTCCTTAGCCTTTTCTTGTTGCCATGCTTGAATATCTTTCTTATCCATTACATCTCTCCCCGAGTTAAATAAATGCATTGATGAATTTACAGCCCACAATTCAACTCTATACCCAAATAGGAGACTTGCCAATTCCCCGCCGTATTAGCATTAAAATTAGGGTATGAGTGAAAGAAAAAACGCATACGAGCTGATTGGTGGCGCAGCAAAGGTCGATGAATTGGTCGACCGTTTTTATGATTTGATGGCGCTAGAAGAGCCTTTCACAGAGCTACGAGCCATGCATTCCCAAGATCTATCAAGCCCTAGAGAGAAGCTCAAGCTCTTTTTAAGCGGGTGGCTTGGAGGTCCAGATATCTACTCTCCAAAGTATGGCCATCCAATGCTGCGTGCACGACACCTACCCTTCAAAATTGGCCTGAAGGAACGTAATCAATGGCTGGCCTGCATGTATCGCGCCATGGAGGACTGCGGGATTGATGGGCAAATTGGTGCACAGCTAGAGGAGTCTTTTTTCAATACTGCAGACTGGATGAGAAACCAGCCGAACTAATACGTCTATAGGTTTTTAAAAAACTCTAGATGGATTGGGCACAGGCAAAACCGCTAGCCCAAGCCCACTGGAAGTTATGGCCACCAAGGTGTCCAGTGACGTCAACACACTCACCAATGAAATACAGACCGGGATGATTGCGAGCCATCATGGTTTGGCCATCCAGCTCCTTAGTATCAACACCTCCCAACATGACTTCAGCCTTTTTCCAGCCCAGCGTTCCTGCTGGCTTAACCGACCAATTAGTAATGAGTTCTTTGAGCGCCTGACGATCTTTCTTAGAAACCTCAGCCCACTTTTTACCCAAGAGATTTTTCTGCTCGGCAAATGCCTTTGCTAAACGGAGCGGCATTACTGAGGCCAAAATATTCTCCGTCAACTTAAGATGGTTATCTTCATGATTAAACAGCTCATCACAACTAAATTGGCCATTAGCTTCAACTGCGCCAAGCCAATCAATATGAATCGCTTCACCTTCAGTCCAGTAGCTGCTGGCTTGCAAGACTGCCGGCCCAGAGAGGCCTTTATGAGTTAACAGCAGGTCCTCGTTGAAACGGCAGGCACCGTAGCGATTACCTTTTGAGCCGGCCGCAATACGCACTGGCAAACTCAAGCCTGACAACTCGATCAAATTATCAAACTCACCAGAAGTAAATGACAGCGGCACTAATGCAGGCCGTGGATCTACCACCTTCAATCCAAATTGCTTAGCGATATCTAAAGAATAAGCTGTTGCACCAATTGCGGGGACTGGTAAACCGCCAGTTGCCATAACCACTGATCTTGCACGTTCATTACCAGCGTTTGTTTTAATGCTCCATACGTCTGCCTCATGGGAGATCGACACTACCGTAACTGGATGACGAATATCAACATGACCTTTAGCGCACTCCCCAAGCAACATCTCAATAATTTGCTTGGCTGAATCATCACAAAATAATTGCCCTTGATGTTTCTCATGATAGGCAATGCGGTAAGACTGCACCAGCTTGATGAACTCTTTTGCTGGATAACGAGCCAAAGCACTTTTTACAAAGTGCGGGTTGAGGGACAGAAAGTTGGCTGGACTGCTATGCACATTAGTGAAGTTGCAGCGACCTCCACCACTAATCCGAATTTTTTCACATAAGACATCAGCATGATCGAGTACTAAGACTTTTTTACCCAATTGGCCAGCAACCCCGGCACAAAAAAGCCCAGCTGCCCCGCCACCAATAATGATGGCATCCCAGACTTTACTCATGATTTACTTAAAACGTTCAATGACATCAGCTGGAAGCTTGAGTTTTTGCATATGTAAGCGGGTATAGGCTTGACGGAAATTCTTGGTCATCGAGATCATGACGGAAGCCGTCCAAGCAAAGGCAAACATACCTGAGAAGGCAATGATAATTGCCAACATTTTCCAGCCGCTTGGCAGTAGATCATCCATGAAACCCATAGCGGTATAGGTACTGCCACTAAATAAAATGCTCTCACCCAAATTTGGTAGGAGATTAAATGCTCGCAGCGCAATACCCCAAAGGATGATCTCAAAAATATGCGTCAGGAATAAACAGAGTACGCTGACATAGAACACCACAGCCACTGAAGAGTACTGATGCTCTGAAAGATAGAGAAAAGACTTTACTTCATAGCGCTTTGCAATTTGAAGTAAAGCAAGCCCATGCACCAACATCACTACCAGCAACATCGCAATGCCAAATAAATAGGCTGGTAAATCCAGTTCGGAGTACAGAGTTAGGGTATTGGCAATAGTCATGGTGTTAATGGGCTTATTTTACAGCTCTAGCAAGCGCAATTCTTAGCCTAGCTGATACCAGTCGCGAATGATTGCCCAAGCTTCTTCAGCAGTTTCTACAAAATGAATTAAATCCATATCGGCTTGGTCTATTACCCCATGCTCCAGCATCTGCTTAAAGCTGATGACTTCCTGCCAGAATGATTTCCCAACCAAGATGATTGGGAAACGCTCCACCTTTTTGGTTTGCATTAAGGTCAATACCTCGAAGAGCTCATCAAATGAACCGAAGCCTCCTGGGTAAGCCACAATTGACCTTGCCCTGAGCATGAAATGCATTTTGCGTATAGCGAAATAGTGAAACCGAAAACTCAAGCCCGAAGTGAGATAGGGATTAGGATACTGCTCTCTAGGCAGGCTAATATTAAATCCAATAGTCCTATCCCCTGCCTCAAATGCACCACGGTTGGCAGCTTCCATAATTCCGGGGCCACCGCCTGTAGCAATATGCAACTTATTACGATCTTCAGATTGGGTGGCGTTGTAGGCCGCTACGATTGATCCGAACTCTCTGGCCGAATCATAATACTTGCAGTGCAACAAAGCTCGCTTAGCCTCAGCTATTGCCTCTGGTGTTTTGGCATTCTTCTCTAGCTCTCGAGCCGCTTCACAACTCACAAACCGTGTCGAACCAAATACCGTAATCGTGTGCTCAATGCCGTGCTCATGCAATAAGATTTCGGGCTTTAATAATTCGAGCTGAAAGCGCAACCCCAAGGTTTCACGGCGAGCTAAAAAAGCTTGGTCATCAAATGCAAACCGATAGGAGTCATCAGAGCTATCCTCAGCTAACTGACTTTTTTGCAGCTTGAGAAAATCAGTGATGGTTTGCGAATTATTTACAGGTAGCTTACAACTCATATCACAGCCTTTAAGAGAGCCTTACTTCTATCTTGTACCTCATTAGCCAAGCACCAGGGGCCAGTGTAAGCCACTTCAGAATCAGTATTACCACCTAGAATATTGCATTAATTTGATATCTAGGGCTAATTCGGATTTACCATCAGCAAATCAGGCGTTAATATTAGGCAATATTAACCAAACCGAAGGAAAA
>JACCDY010586146.1_pt1 | contig 18383 bp, 19 predicted proteins | sample 7446391 | NCBI WGS metagenome assembly JACCDY01 (sample SAMN15323451, study PRJNA562643) | freshwater metagenome | isolation source: river surface water | place: USA:Blue River Watershed | collected 2017-08-18
GCGCCCCGTTTGGTCGAACTGCTGCCCGCCCGCGACGCTCTCGGCCACAGTGCGCAGCCTGTACTTCTCGAACAACTGCTCGGGCGTCATCCCGACGCGCTGCGCCATGCTGCCGAAGAACTCGCCCACCAGGGTGGCGTAGGCCTCGTTCACATCCGGGCGGAAGCGGTTGATCGCGTTGAGCTCGTCGCGGATCGTGTTGCGCACGGCTTCCACTTCGACGCGCTCGGCCAGCGCCGCGCCGGTCTGCTCGATGGTGTCGCCCAGCTCCTGCTGCAGGCGCTCGACCTGACCCTGCAGGTACTGGCCGGCCTCGGCGCGGCTCATGCCGTCGGGCTCGGTCTTCAGGTGCTCGAGCAGCCCGTCGGCGAACTCGGTCGGGGCGATGCGCGCGGCGAACTCGGCCACCGGGATGCGCACCAGGCCGCCCGTGTCGATCGCGTCCTGTAGCTGCTCGGCCACCGCGGGCGATACCGCCGCAAGTTGCTCGGCCACGCCGGACTGCATCAGCACGTTGGCGTCGATGAACACATCCGTGACCGGCCCGTCCTCGGTCGCCTGCTCGACGAACTGCTGGAAGGTTTCGGGGCTGGTTTGCGTGAGCGCGGCGGCGCGCGAGAACTGCACCAGCTCGGCCAGCCGCTGCGCCATGTTGTCGGCCTGCTCGGCTTGGCGCTGCTCGCCGGCCGCGCGGCGCATCGCAGCGTCGATGCCAGAGATGATCGTGGTCTGCCCAGCCGTGCCCACGATCGTAGCGATCAGGGTTTGCGCCGCGGCACTCGGGCGCTCGGCCAGGTAGTCACCGAAGGTCTTGCCCGCGTTGGCGTCGATCACCGCCCACTCGTTCAGATCCTGCAGGATGGTGGCGATCTGCTCGCCGGGGATCTCGGCGGCGATCTGGTTGGCCAGCATGCGCGGCAGCGAGGCGCCGGCCTTGAGGTCGCCCAGCAGCTTCGTGACCGGGATCAGCTCGGTGGCGTACTCGATGAGGCCTTGCGAGGCGCCGAAGGTGAGCGCGGGGCCGACACCCAGGCCAGCGTCGCGCGCCTTGCTGTACCCGGCGCCCGCGACGGGCAGCGTCATGCCGGCCAGCGCCGCACCCTGACCGCCCGGGGCGAACAGTAGCGGCAGGCTGGCGAGGTTGCGCGACAGCGACGACAGGCCCGAATACCACCCGCCCGACAGCACGCCGTCGGCCTGCGGGGTCCAGCGCTTGGCCTCGGCCTCGATGCCTTGCCGGTAGGCCGACAGGTCGCGCGCGATCATGCCGCCCACATCCACCGGCAGCACGTGCCCAGCCAGCGGCTTGGTGGCGAACTGCAGCAGCTCGGCCGCGCTCTGGCCGACGCCCACCACGCCCGCGCTGGCGTCGTACAGGCCGCCCACCATCGCCTTGCCCGAGTCCTTGAAGAAGGTCGCCACGCCCTCGATGCCACTCAGCGGCTCGAGATCCTGATGCGCCAGCTTGGCGAACTCGGGGTCCATCATCTGCCGCGCGAGCACGGGCGAGCGGCCGAGGATGTCCTGCATGTTGCGGATCTGCTCGCGCCGCTGCACCTCCTCAAAGTTGCGCTCGACGATCTCGACCGGCAGGCCGGTGGCTTTGGCCAGCCCCTGCGCAGAGGCGGCGCGCTCGGGCTGGATCTTGGTCGCCATGTCCAGCACCGGCCGCATCGCGCGCTGCGCGGCCTGGCGCTCGCCGTCGAGGATCTGGTCGTAGATGTCGATGGCGGGCGCTGCAGGCGCGGCCGGCTGGGCCTGCTGTTGGTCGAGCAGGGCGTCGTAGATGTCGGACATGAATCTATGCCTTAATCAACGACCGCCCAGTCTTCGGCGAGCATGTCGGTCTGCGACGCAAGCCAGCCGATAACTATTGAGCCGTCGGCCGCGCGCATGTCGATGTGCGGAAGCAGTCGCACGTCCTCGCGAGGGGCCTCCTCGGCGCGATGTGCGGCGGCGTGTCCAGGCTTGGCGAGTTCGGGGGCGAACTCAGAACCGGGGGTGTAGGCGATCCACATGCCTTTGCCGTTCCAGCCCGCACGGGCGACCTTCTTGCCCGCCTTCAGCGCCTCGATGGCGAGTCCGAATGTCATGCCCTCGACCGAGCGGTAAGCGCGCTTGAACACGTCACTCGGGCTCCAGCTGATATAGCCGTCGTGACGGGGGTCGTTGGCCTTTCCACCGTCGACGTACTCGACCAGATAGCCCTCGTCGTCGCCGTTCTCATCGGCCGGTAGCTGCCAGCCGCGGTAGTCGTTGTATTCCTGCCTGGTCATCGGCAGAGCGCGGATGATCTTGGTCCCGATGTACGTCTTTTGCATGGTCTTTCTCCTTGGTTATTGCGGGCGGCCGGCGGCGACCCACAGTTCGGCGATGCGTTGCTCGGTGACGGGCAGGCCGCGGCCCTGTAGCTTCGAGGTGATGACGGCGCGCTGGTTGGCCGGGATCTGAGCGACACGCACCTCCTGGCCGCCGACATTGACGTAGGCGCGCGTCAGGTCTTCAGGCGCAGCCAGGCCGGCGATGACCTCGCGGTCGATCCAGCCCGTGCGCGACACGAACACCTTGTCCATCAGCGTGCCGTCGATGATCTGCTGGAGCTCGGCGCTGTTGGCCTTGCGCTTGCCCTGCAGGTCGGTGGCCTCGAACTGGCGCACGCGGTCGTCGACCAGCCGCTCGAACTGCGCGAAGGCCTTGACCTCGTTGTCGTTGGCCTTGCCGGTTGCAGGCAGCAGGCCGGCGTCGATCGCGGCCTTCTTCACCCGGTTGGCCGTGGTGATGACCTCGAGGTGCTTGGCGTCGGTGCCGACTTCGCCGCGGGCGTCGTTGAGCAGCGCATAGCCCTTTTCGAGGTGCGCGTCGTCCAGGTGCGGGCGGAACTCGCGGAAGAACTCGATCGGACTCATCGCCGCCAGGCTCTCGCGCGGCATGCTCAGGATCTGCGCCCAGGCTTCGGGGTTATGTACCGCGCCGCCGGACTTGCGCACGGCGTCGGCGAAGCCCATCACCGCACTCAGCTTGTCGCCTGGGATCATGGCGCGCACCGATACCGGCAGCGCGTTCATGTTGCCGCCGTTGGCGTACAGCCCGCGGTAGGCGGTGTCGAGCGCTTCGTCGGTGGCCTGCTTCTCGGCCGCCTCGATGTCGCGGTACTGCTTTTCTGCCGCCTCCTCGGCGGCCTTCAGGCGCGCGGGGTTGCCGGCGAGCAGCGGATCGCCGCGCAGATCGGCCTTGATCTCGGCCAGGCTGGGGCGCTTGCCACGGCCGGCGCCTGCGCCGAACTCGCGCACGCCGCGCTCGACGTAGCTGCGCGTTTCCTGCGGCGCCGCCTGCAGCCAGTTCGGGCCGTGCTCCTTCACCGCCTTGTCCAGGTTGCCCGGCCCCCAGTTGTACGCTGCCAGCGCCTTGGACACGTCGCCGTCGTACTCGCGCACCATCGCCGCCAGGTAGTCGCGGCCCACGCGGGCGCGCTCCTCGGGGCTGTCGTCGGCCGCCGGCTTCACGCCGTATCCCGGGTCGCGGTTGGTGCCGTCGAGCACCTGCATTTCGCCCTTGGCCGTGCCGTACTTTGTGGCCGGCCCTTCGAGCAGCCCGCCGCCCGCGTCGTACCGGCGCCCGCCGGACTCCATGGCCAGCACGATGTTGGTGAGCCGGTCCATGTCGCCCGGCACGATCTTGGGCGCCCAGCGACCCATCACCTCGGTGGCCGCGCTGGTGCCGACGTGCAGGTCCATCTCCTTCGTGATGAGGCCGGTGGTCTGCAGCAGGTCGTCGGCTTCCATGTCCTTGCCGTAGCGCTTCAGGTAGCGGTCGGCATAGGCCGCGTCGTTCTTTTCGAGCGCGGCAGCGATGGCGGTCTTGTGCGCGTTGCTTGCCATCTTTCGGGCCTGTGCATCAGCCCATTCCGCGCTCTTGCCCTGCAGTTTGGCCGCGTCGTAGGTTGCCGCGCGGATCGAGGTGATCGCCTCGTCGATGACCTCGGGGTTGGCGTAGTTCAGCCCGATCTGCTGCATGCGGGTGGCGATGGTGCCCTCGCGCACGCTCAGGGTGTAGGAGCGGAACTCGTCGGCCTCGTGCTTCATCGCGCCGGCGCGGAACTGCGCGCGGCGCTTGGCGATCGCCTGCCCGAAGACCTGGCGCTGGTAGTCGTTGCCCAGGCCCGCGCCGATACTCTCGACCGCCTTGCCGAACTCCTCGTCGTACTCGTCGGCCAGCGGCTTGCCGCTTGCGCGCTCCAGCGCCGAGATCCCGCGCTGGTTGGTGTAGCCGGCGTCCTTGTCGTAGGCCAGCCGCATCTCGGCCTCGAGCGCCTTGTTCAGCGCATCGTCGACGCGGAGCTGGTTGGCCTGCTTGAGCGCTTCGAGCTCCATGTCCATTGCCACCGCGCCCGCGCGCTGCGCCGCCTGGCCGAAGCTCGCGGCCTGCGCGCCGGGATCGACGCGGGGCATAGCCGCCTGCATCTCGACGGGCTGGAACTGCGCCGGCATCTGCTGGAAGTTGTCGTAGGTCGGGACTCTCGGCACGGTCACATCCTCAATCGCTGGCCGGCGTACCAGCGCGACGCCACCGCCGTGGCCGAGCCGACGAGCGAAGTCGCCGCCGACATGAAGGGGCTGACGCCGCCCGCGTCCGCGCGCGCCATCGTGGCGCCGATCTGCTGGTTTGTCGCCTGCGTGCGGTAGCCCCACGCGGCTTGCAGGGCGTTGCGCTGGATCGTGAGCGCGTCGGCCTCGCTCATGAAGTCGGTCGTGTTCAGGATGTTCTGCGGGGTGTCGCTGGCCAGGTCGATGCCGTTGGCCGCCATGCTCACGCGCTGCCGGCTCTTGAGCTGCCCGGCAGCAAGTCGGCTGGCCTGCTCCTGGCGCTGGCCCTGCAGCATGGCGGACTTGGCGCCGAGCTCGGAAATCTGCGCGTTGATCTCGGCCATGCGCGCCTGATGCTTCAGGCTGTTCTTGGCCGAGCGCGCGGAGTAGTAGGCACCCACCGCAGAAGACACGGCGCCCGCAATCGACATCGCGCCGCCCGCGCTGCCGGCGAAGTCCATGAACGAGCCGCCCGACAGGCTGGCCGGCGCGGACGCCGCAGTGGCGCCCATGACGTTGCTGGTGTTTGCCCCCACGAGAAGCGTCGATTGGGGGCCGAACGCACTCGGGCTCATGAATCCGTACATGCGCGGATGCTCGATCGTGATGATGCCCCGATGATGCGGGGGATGCGCGCAACCACGCGCACCGCAGAAAGCAGGGGTCCGGCTGCGGGAACGTATCGCCTCACGGCGGCGGCCGGCGTCGCACCGGCCCGGATGGATCACCTCCTTCCGTGGTGATGCAATCAGCCGCCGATCGACACCTCGAGCGACATCGACACGATAGTGAGCGGCAGCGGATCGGACTGGCGCACGCACACCTGGCCGTTGTCGGTCCAGCTTGGCGTGATCACGATCGGGATCTCCTCGGACTTGAGCGCAGGCGGCGAGCCGTAAGGTTCGATCGTGCGCTGCTTGGCCTCGGTGAGTCGGTCGACCGACGGGCCGGCGAAGATGCCCGACGAGCGATAGACCCGCAGCCATGCCTTGTTCACGTTCTTCTGCCGCCCCTGGCCGAAGCCCTGGATCTCGAAGGCCAGCGGCAGCGTCTGCGCGTCGGCCTCGATCGGCAGGCCGATATGCACGACGCTGGCTTCCACCTCGAGCTGCACCGCGCCGCCCGTCACTACGCGCTGCGGATGCACTGCACCGTCGGCCAGGATCGACACCGTGCAGCCTTCGAGGTGCGCCAAGCCGCTGATCGTGTCGGCCGACGGCCCTTCGTAGGTCAGGCCCGAATCCACGAAGAACGCGTTCTCCTGTTCGCCGAAGAGCCGCGGCGCCATGCGCTCGATGTAGCGCACGCTCTGCCCGTTGATCGTGCGACGGACCACGGCATACACCGCATCCTCGGCGCCCTCGGCCACGCAGGCGACCGACTCGAACGTGCCGGCGGTGTCGTGCTGGTGCCAGGCGCCGACCTGTTGCTCGGGCACGTAGGTGAGGCCCAGCAGCTTGCCCGACGAGGACACGAACCACGCCACCGGTGCCGGCGACTTCTGGAACGCGATGTCCTTGATGTCGAACCCGTCGAAGAGGTGCGGCGCCCGCAGCGACAGATCGCCCGTGATGTAGCCGCCGGCCTGCCAATTGTAGGCGAGTTCGCGGACATGCCCGCCCCGGGCGGCGCCGTACAGGATCGACGAATTGACCACAACGGGCTGCGCTTGCCCGGCGCCGACGTAGGACTGCGGGCGCACGGCCACGCTGCTGGGCGTGATCGCGTCGGAATTCACCGAGGTCACGCGCCACTCGGCCGCAGCGGTGAGCGCCATCAGCGAGTCGAGCGGGAGCAGATGCCGGATCGTGTTCGCCTCGCGCGCTGCCACCCGGAACGCGATGGCGTCATCGTCCTTGGTCGGCAGTGAGTACGACAGGTTCGACTCGGTGCCCGTGCGCGTCATCCACAGGTTTTGCGGCGCATTGAGCGTGCCAGCGAAGACGCGACGCTGCTCGAAGTAGGACACCGCGCCCGGGTAGTTGCCCGCGCCGCTGAAGGGGTCGAACTGGATCGGCGGTGTGCGGCCGATGTCTGCTGCGATGTTGTCGTCCTGAAAGCTCAGGCCATCGGTTTGCCCGATGTAGCCGAAGAGGCCGGACGACTGCTTGTAGACGTTGTAGCGCTGCGCACCCGACACCGCCGACCAGGTGATGGTGTTGTAGGCGCCGTCGAGCAGCAAATCGCCCGACACGGACGCCTCGGCCGAGGCCAGCGACTCGTCGATGCCAATCGCGCCCACGGCTGTGACCTTGTACTTGTAGGTCGTTGCCACAGGGGTGCCGGTTCCCGCCGTGTGCGTGGCCGACACGCCGCCCGGCGCCGACAGCGTGGAGACGAACGAGATCGTCGTCAGCGACCACGACAGCGCCCCCAGCCGGCGCAGCTCGCGCGGCGCATGGTTCGGATGCACCATGGTGAGCACGTCCGCCGACTGGACGTAGTGGATGTCGAAGAGATCGGCCTCGGCGTAGGGGTTGGCGATCTCGTAGGGCACCGCGCCGTCCATCAGCGTTGCGCCCTGCGTGTGGAAGCGGAAATAGCCGGCGCCGAGCTCGATCACCATCGTCTGGTCGGTCGAGTAGGTGAAGGGAATCAGGCGCGTCTTCTTGCTCGAGTCCTTCACCGCGCGCACGAAGGCGAAGCCCGGGCGGTTGGCGATCGGCCCGTGCGGCAGCACGATGAAGTTGCGGCAGAGCGCCAGGCCGGTCTGGTATTTCACATCGTCGATTCGCCCGAAGAACTCGGGCGTGACGACACCGCCACCGAACGAGCGCTGCAGGGTGCGGATGTTCGGCATCTCAGCGCCCCCAGGTGTTGAGCGTGGTCAGCGCGCCGCGGGCGCTGATCCAGTCCGGCATGTGCTCGGGGCTCATGCGCCGCTGGTTGGCGTCGGACTCGGCCGCGCGCCCGAACATCATCTGCGCCATCTGCGCCGCGCGCTGCGCCATCGCCATGCCGGCGTCGCCCTTGAGGATCGGCCCAGCCAGGTAGGAGGCCAGCAGCCAGGCCAGCGCATCGACGAAGAGCGGAGAAAACTTGGTCGTGTCTGTGATGCGCGCGATGTAGCGCACGGTCGCCACCGGCTCGTTGGTGTAGATCGCGCCCACGCCGTTGGGCAGCGCCTCGCGCTCGTACTTGGCCACGCTGCAATCGTCACCTGCGCCCTCGGCGAACACGTCGAGGATCTTGATGGCGTCGCCCGGCAGCGCGTAGGCGTAGGCCCAGCAGCCGTAGTCGCCCGCGAACTCGGCCAGCGTGCCGCGCTTGGTGGCGAAGCCCCAGTGGTGCATCTCGAGCAGGGTGTCGCGCGCCACCGGGTAGAAGCGCGCCGCGTGCTCGGCTTGGGCAGACCCCTCGGGCGGGTAGAGGCTCGCCACGGTGGCGTCGTCGCCGAGCCTGGAAAGCGCGAGATTCACGATGTCGATTTCACTGGCCACGGTCGGACCCCATCAGAAAAACGGGGCGGGCGTTGCCGCCGCGCCCCGGAACCCATACTTCGGGAGGGAGAAGACTTAGACGAGATCGTCGGCGCCCTTGGGCGCCTGCGCCTCGCTGTCGGTGCGCGCGATCTCCGAGAAGGTCGTCGGCTCGCCGCCCTTGGCTTTTGCCTTGGGCTTCGGCTTGGCGGCCTCGGCCGCTTCCGCCGGCTCGAACCACGAGGCCTTCGCCCCGTCCTCGGCCTCGAAAACGTCGCCCACCCGGCGCCGAGCGCCGCCGTAGAACCCCTGCTTAATCGCGCGTACCTTCATGGCTCAGTCCTCAGATGCCGTCGGCGTAGGCCTTCCACTTCGCCACGTCGTGGGTCAGGAAAGCGTTGACCTTGCCGGCGGTGACAGCAGCCACGCCCGTGGTCTGCAGGATGCCCAGGAAGCGCTCGTAGGCGTTGCCTTCCATCGGGACCGGGCCGGCGTACAGCACGGTGCCAGCGGCGATGCCCGAGCCGACAGTGAAGACCGGCGTGCTCAGGTGCTTGGTGCCAGTCGAAGGGTCGATCGCCGCAGTGGCGTCCGAGGCCAGATGGAACTGGACGGTGCCGCTCGCGCCTGCGTCGATCTCGGTGTCGACCGTGATGACCAGGTGCAGCGGCTCGCCGTTGCCGATGTCGCGGGCAACGCCCAGGTCGATCTGGTCGCCGATCAGGTAGCTGCCGGCCGCGCCCGTGTTCAGGGCGACGGCATCGGCAAATTCGTTGCGCTCGTCGAGAATCATGTCGTTGCTCCTTGTCTTAGACCACGCGGGCTTCGGTGTTGTTGATGGCGTCGAGGCGCTTGACCGGGATGTCGTCGAAGGTCATCACGCGCTTGCCCGACACGGTTTCCCAGGCCAGGTTGCCGGCGATCTTTTCGAGGATGCCCAGGCGAAGCTGCTCGCGGATGGTGCGGTTGACGTACCAGACGGCGCGGCCCTTCGACAGGCTGGGGATGCGCTCGGAGGCCTGCACCATGAAGTTGATGAGCGCCTTTTGCGCGGCTGCGCGATCGGCCGCGGTGCCGTCGGAGGTGAGGGCGGACACGTCGATGTTGCAGACGCGCGCAGCAAAGCGCCAGTCGCGCACGGTCAGGCCGCAATCGTGGCGGTAGTGCGTGCGGTACGCTTCCATCCGGCCGCCCGAGCCATCCACGTTCTCGATCGTGACCTGGCCCTTGTCCTGCATGTCCAGGCCAGCGCGCGAGCCCTTCGGATAGATGCCGTGCAGGGTCTGGTCGCCCCACACCACGAGCCAGATCGAGGTGTTGTCGGAGCCAGTGCCGCCCGCGCTCACGATGTTGTCGGCGTTGGCTGCGCTCAGGCTGTTGTAGCGCGGCGCCAGGCCGGTGAAGGCCTCGGGCTGGTCGCCCTCGTTACCGTAGATGATGGTCGACGCGAGCTCCTGCGCCATGCCTTCGATGTGCGCGCGATCTTCCGACAGGCGGAAAGCGGCGGTGTTGCCGTTGAGGTCGGCCAGCGCCTTGTCCACCTCGGCGTAGGCTTCGAGCATGCCGCACGAGTCGGTGACTTGCGCAGTGTTGCTCTTGGTCGGCTGCACGCCGCCGTACAGCTTGCGCCAGGTCGGGGTCGGCAGGCCGGTGCGGATGGTCGTGCGGTGGCCGGTCGGCAGATTGCCCTCCACGAAGTTCATGTCTTCGAGGATGGGGTTTTCCTGCGTGAGAATTTCGGCGATGACGTCGATCTTGCCGTCCGGATCAAGGCGCTTGGCCAGGTCCAGCAGCGTCGGGTGGGAAGCGGCGAGTGCGCTCATGTTTTCGGCTCCTTATGCCTGATTCGGGAACATGCGTTTTGCGGGGTCCGTCGGCTGGCCTGCTGCGCCGCCGCGGATCACGCGGTCTTCACTGATTGCCTTGCCCGACCGATAGAAAAACCGGATCACCTCCGGGTGATTCCCCAGGCCGGACTCGTTGAGCAGCGCTTTCAGTTCGGGCGTGCCGAAGGTGTCGAGCGCCTTGCGAGCCGTGGCGAGGTTCGCCTCGATCGCATCGCCGCCGAACTCCTTATCGGCTTTCGCCTGGCCGGCCCACTCGTCGCGCGCCTGCGCCAGCATCTCGGCCTGCTGCGACTGCGCCGACTCGGTGCGCTTGAGCGCAAGGTCGGCGAGCTTCTGCGCCTGCGACTGGGTAAGCCCCAGTTCCTTGGCGGTGGCCTTGATGTCGTCTGCCAGCCCGGTGTCGAGCGCCTTGCCTTCCTCGAACGCGAAGTCGGCGTATTGCTCGGGCACCTGCTCCTCGGTCTGCTGGCCTTCGCCCTGCTGTTGCTGCTGCTCTTGGACCGGCTGGACCGCGGGGGCTTGCGCCTCGGGTGCGACCTGGACGGCCTCGGTCGATGCGGGCGCCTCAGTGATCGTTGTCGGCTGATCCGTCATCATCGTTTCCTGCGTCATGCTTTTGCTCCTCGAGCATTGCGGTGTACTTCTCGGGGCAAGCGTCGTGGATCTGTGCCATCAGCATCAGCCCGACATTGCGCTGGCCCTCAAGGAAGAACGTCTCGGAGTTCCCGGTGAAGCTCGAGCGGAACACCCCGGTGCGCTCCAGCAGGCGCCACATGATCCGGCGCCCGCGCTTGTCATCCATCAGCCACTTGAAATCGTCCCGGTCGCGCTGCGAAACGAAGCGCGCGTGCTGCTCGGCTTTCGCTTTCTTGCGCTCCTGGCCGCGCAGGTCGAGAGGATCGAAATGGCTCATGGGCGCACGGTATCGCGCGGCCCGCAAACCACGCGCACCCCTCACAGGGCAGAAGAGGGCGAGGCGCAGACAGCACAACGCCCGGCATTGCCGGGCGCTGTCTGCCGATTATCTCGGCGCCCCGGAACCTGCCGGGTCAGGTGCGCGCCCGTGTGAGGGGCGCGCGAGGGGGATTAGAACGTCGGCGGGATCTCGACCGCCCCGATAGCCGGGCGAGCCCGGAACGGGTTGCCGTAGAAGTCCCACGACACGCCAGCCGGCTGCCCAGCCCCGACCAGCGGCGACCACTCGAACGGCGTCAGCGTGGTTTCGTCGCGCGCAAGCGGGCCGGCGACTTGTAGCGTCGGTAACGGCACATTCGCTCCGTTCGGCTTGCCGTAGTAGTTGTTTACCAGCATCGTCCCGTCGAGCGTAACCGTGGCGCTGGAGTTGCTGATCGGGAGCCCGTTTGCAGATCCGGCAAACACGCAATTCACTACGCTGGGCGCCACCGTCGCGGTCGAGATCAGAGTCAACGCGGCAGTGTGGTAGTCGCGGAAATCGCAGTGCGCGAAAGAGATTTTCCCGCCCGTCTCCTGGTTGTTTCGCCCTCCGACGAAAACACACGAGTAGCCCTCGAACGTGCCTGCCCCCGCCGCCAGCACGGTGGTTTTCGTGGCGTCGGTGAGATTCAGTAGCTTGGACCGATAGGCGCGCACTTTGGATGCGCGCGGGTAAATGCTGCGCGCCGATCCGATGGTACGCGACCCAATCACCGCGTCACGCACCGTCCACTCAGGCGTCCCGGCAGACTGCGTGGAGTTGTCATGCAGGATGTAATGGGCGGTGTTGGCGACCTCCATGGTCACGTCACACAACTCGATGCGCCACATCTGCGCGGACGTGCCCCGCCATCCCGTTGTACTCCCGGTAAGCGTGATTTTGGTCTGGTCCGCGCCTTGCCCGCTGATCTGCACCGGACGCGCGTCGTCGTGCGCTGCGCGCGCATTTGCTGCGTACTCGATCGATCCCAGGCCGTCTTCGGTCGACGTGCCCGCCGCCACCATGACTCGGGCGCCGTGCGTCACCTTGTTTCCCAGGAGGGCGTTGCGCACCGTTTTCCATGCAGTGCTCGCGCTCCATCCGTTTGCGGCATCGCTGCCGTTGACGGGGTCGACAAAGTATGCGGGGGAAAGGCAGTCCGGGCGTTCGTCGATGAATTTTCCTTGTAGCCGGAATGCCGTGGTGGCAAAAGTGCCTTTCCCGGCTTCCGATGACTGCGAGAACCAGATCAGACCCTGGTCGTCCTCGAAGAAACCGCGCGGTAGCTTGCTGACGTTGAGCTCATCGGTGAGCGCAATACGCCCGATCTCAAAATACCGCCCTCCGGTCGCGCTCGCGTAGATCGCCACATACCGCTGCCAGGTGTCGGTCGCATTCAGGCGAGCGCTGTCGCACCAGAGATGAGTTCCGTCCGACGCGAGCAGAGCGGCCCAGCCATCGTGCTCCGCGCCGCGCACAGTGTGGTCGACGCGGTGCGATGCGCTGAAATCGGGGCGCATGCGCCAAATGCCGCCGGTCACGTCGTTCACGGTATCCGTAAAACTCTCGATCCAACCCTCAGTGACAAGCAGATCGACCGCGCGCCAGCGCTGCGAGCCGGTGCGGCACTGCCAGCCCGGCACAGACCCAGCCTGCATTTGCGCCGGGGTGACGTTGCCCGGATTAAGGGTTTGGCCGTCCCACCGAATGATGCAGGATTCGTCGTCCGTGTCGCCCGCTGCGATCCACCAGCAGTCGCGCCACTGGTCGTAGCGCACGGCGTGGAAGTGGCGGATGGTGTGCGCGCCCGTGCCAGCGGCGAAATCCCAGTTCCAGGTATTGACGCGCTGCCAAGTGCGCCCGTCATCGAGCGACTGTGCAATATAGATGGCGTCGTCGATCGTCCCAGGAACCTGCTCCGCACCTGTGTAGGTGGCAAAAACAAGCGCCGGCTGTCCGTTGATCCTGCCGCGCTCCAACCCGCGCGTGAGCAGGCGCACGTAGGTGCGGTGAGTCAGATCGCCGTTCGGGTCGCGGCCCAGATCGTGCACCAACTCGACCGTCTGCCCGTCGGTGGTGCGGTACAGGCTGTGCGTGTTGTCAGCGGTCTTGAGCAGCACCACCAGAGCGCAGCCAAACCCGGCGTAAATATCGAGGATCGCGTGCCCCGACGGGAACTCGTGCCCAGTCGTCGCGGCGCGGGTGACAGTATCGACGGTAACAAGCGTGCGGTTGCTGTCGCCGTGACCGAACGCCGTGCCATTGACCTGGCAGAACAGCCGATACGGCACTGCATCCACCGGCCACAGTCGCGGCGGGCGGGCTTCGATGTCAGCCTGACTGACGATGTACTGCACGGCATTGCGCACGGCAGCGGTGAGCGGGGCGACGCCGGGGAATTCAATCCCCCCACCCGGGCCCGTTACCGCAGTGACCAGATCCGTATCGGTTCCGGTGTGCGGATCGCGGATGCCGACCACGCGGTCATTCTCGTCGTACACGAACGGCGTACCGCTCTTGAGTTTCTTCGTCATGCTTCCAGTCTCCTTCAGGCTTTGTCCTTGACTCGTTCAAATGTGCGCAGCCCGCCCAGGCCCAACATGCCGGTGAGCAGCACGAGCAGGGTTTCGTTGTCGATGGCAGGCAGGGGCGGCACGGTCGCGCCGAAAAGCGCCACGCACCACGGCAGCAGAGGCTGGGCGATGAACTGGTAGGCGAGGCCGGCCACGCAGCACCAGCCTGTTGCGGGCCGCCAGCCGCCGCGGAACAGGTCGGTCTGCACCTCGGCCTTGTTGATCTCCATCTGCCCGAGCGCGAGCCGCACCTCGGCGTCGAGCTGGGCGAGGTCGCCGCGCTGGCCGAGCTCGAGCGCGCGCAGCTTGGCCTCGGCTGCCTGCTGCGGATCGGGCAGCACCTTGTCGATCACGGACACCACCGCGGGGATCAGCGCTTGCCACATGGTCACAGTCTCCAGATCGAGCGCAGCGCCACCCGCTGCCAGGCGAACAGCAGCCGCAGGTTCGTAGCCAGGACGGTTTCGATCGCCTCGGACCAGCGGCATGCGTCGGCGATCGGCTTGACGTGCGAGGCCTTCCAGGCGGCCAGGTCTGTGATCTTGTCCATGTCAGGCCTCGAGCAGGTTGTCGGCGATGCGCCGCGCCCAGCCGCGCCCGATCAGCTTCTCGAAAGCCACATCGAAGTTCATCTCACCCTCTTCTCTGCAATACATCGGCCCCACTCTCGCACCTGGTCGGCGCCGAAGAGGCCGATCGAGGCGCCCAGGAAGGTGCCCCAGCCTTGTGTCATCCCAAGCGCTTCGACCAGGTACGCAACGCCCAAGGCGATGGCGCCGCACAGCATCGCCTCGAGAAAGCGCCGCACCCACCGCGGCTCGCGCCCGTCGTACAGGATGCGCAGCAGCGCCACGACCGTGGCCAGGATCGCGGCGCGGAATGGTTCGGGGATTGACTCCAGCAGCTTGGTCAACGTCACGCTCTCCTCGTGCATGCCATCTCGCTCAGGTCGTGTAGCCACTGAAGGCTTGCATTACGTCGGTCAGCGCGTTCTGGCCGCGGGTGTCGGCGGCGGCCAGGTTGCGGGCGGCCTGCGCGCCCTGCGCCATCTGCTCGGCCTGCGCCTGCTGCTGCGCAGCCTCGGCGCGCTGCTGGCGGATCAGCGCCACCTTGTCGTCGGCCACGATCAGGCGCGGATCGACGCCCAGCATGTCGCCGTAGATCTCGGCGTACTGGTCGGCGTCGAAACGGTCCAGCACCTCGGGCTTCATCTGCGCGACCATGCCCAGGTTGCCGACGAAGCGGTCGATGCTGTTGGTGCCCACCGCGCGCTGCGCCTGCGCGAGCATCGAAACGAACTCGACGTTGATGTCCATGCCCTGCAGCTCGGGCGGGGGCGGGGGCAGGGCGCCTGCGCGCACCAGACGCGCGAAGGTCATCTCGATGAACGGGTCCAGCAGCTCGTTATGTAGCCGCTCGAGCACCGGGCCGAGCATGAGCAGCTTTTCCTCGTGGCGCTCGGCCACCTCAGTGGCGGTCATGTTGGTGCGATCGGAGCCGGCCAGCATCAAGAACAAGTCGGCGTAGAAGGTCGAGCGCACGCGCTCGCGCACGTCCTGGATGTCCATCAGCAGGTGGTTCAGGTCGAGCCGCACCTCGAAGGCCGTGCGGATGCCGCCCGTGGGCGAGGCCGTGTCGACGAAGCTCACGCCGCCGGGCAGGGTGTCCAGGTCGCGGTTCTTCATCGACGTGGGCGCCTGCAGCGGGGGCTTCGTCATGTAGTCGATGCCTTGCGCCTTGCGCAGTTGCTCATGCTGCAGTTGGCGGATGTCGCCCAGCGCTTCCATGCCCGGGCTGTTGCCGTAGATGTCGCCGCCCGAGGCCGCCCAGCGCGGCACCAGCGCCGGGAATTGCTCGAAGCCGGACTCGGACAGGTAGCGGCCCGCCTCGCAGCCGGGCTCGAAATAGACCGACTTCCACGCCATGTTTTGCGCGTCGCGCTTGGTGGCGTCGCGGTCGCTGCGCGGCTCGATCGCGTGGATCACCGGCACCCAGGTGTCGAGGTTGCCGCGGTCGAAAAGAGTGCGCACCGCCGGGCTCACCTTGTCGCGGCCGAACTCGCCCACCATCTGCGCCACGGTCAGATCGAACTCGCGGTAAAGCGTCTGGACCTTGCCGCGGTAGTCGGAGGCGATCGCGTACTCGCCCGCGGTCAACGTGTGGTGATGGATCACGCTGTCGAAGTCATCGACGATGATCGAGGCCGACGTGCCGTAGGCGCCCAGATCCTCATACATCGAGTGCAGCGCGCGGTAGGTGTTCGAGCGTGCAAACACGTCGAGCACCAGGCGTTGCACGTCATGCAGCCAGACCTTGACGGGCTCGCTGGCCATCATCTCGGGGTCGGCCGTGGCCAGGCGGAACCACGGTCGCGCCGGGCTCGTCATGCCAGCCATCATGCCGGCAGCAAGCACCCGCAGCGCGCGCGTGCCGGTCGAGTCGTAGATGTTGTTGTGGCGCTTGTCGCCCTTGTTGCGGTCGGTCGTGAGGAACCGCCCCGAGCGCGGCAGCAGGTAATCACTGATCTCGCGCCAGTGCGTGAGCCAGCTCGAGCGCTCGGACTTGAGCGCGCCCCACCGGGTGAAGAGCTTGTCGCGTTCGGGCTTGCTCATGTCAGCCGCCCAGCAGAGTGTTCTTGCCGAGCGACAGCGCGTCCTGGCTCACGCCCTGCGGCCCGGTCAGCATGGTGCTGCCGGCGGCGCCCTCGGCGCGCTTGTTGCTGGCCATGATGCCGGCAAGATCGGGCGTCTTCGCGTTCGCGCGGTTGAACTCGCGCTCGGCCTGGTTCTTCTGCTTCTCGGCGATCGCCTCGGCCGAGCGCTGCGTCGCCTCGGCCGAGCGCTGCGCCTTCTTCTGCGCGTCGGACTCCTTCTTCGCCGAGTAGGCGGACGCGCCTGCGCCAGCAATTGCGGCGCCGATGATTGCCGCTTCAATTCCCATGATTCAGCCTCTTCATGACGGTGATGTCGGCGGGCTCGTAGCCGCGCCGGGTGAGCACAGAGGCCAGCGGCGTGCCCGCTCGGGTGTGCCACAGCATGCGCATGGCGCCGCGCTCTGTTGCAACGCGCTCGGCCTCGAGGATCAGGCGCGCGCCGGTCGAGCCGCTGCGGTAGTCGGGATGCACGAAGAGCGCGTCGGACGCGCAGCACACCACCGCAGGGTTGAACGGGTGTGGCGACACGACCGCGGTGCAGTAGCCCACCAGCGCGCCGTCATCGAGCGCGGCCAGGGCAAAAAGTACGCCAGCCGCGTCCAGTGCTTCGTAGTGCGCACGCGACAGGTCCAGCGGAAAGTCGAACCCGGTCTCCGCCCAGTTCAGGGCGGCCAGCGCGCCCACCTGGTCGAGGTAGTCGCCGACACGGACTTCGCGGATTTCGATGGCCATGGCGGCGACGATACGGGCGCGCGCACGAACCACGCGCACCCCGTCAGCGCATGGCGCGATAAGGGTCGTAGTCGCCGCGGCTGCCGCGGTCGTTGCGGTAAGCGTCGAGCGGGTTGCGCTTGACGACGGGGAAGGCGAACGAGAGCACGAGCGCGTCGGCTCGGTTTGGTGATGGCACTCCGCGCGCCTTCATGTCCTTCTTGCTCTCGATCTGCACCTTGCCGTCAGCACGCGGCACGATCTCGGGTGCCTGGAGCTCGTCACGCAACTGCGGGTCGTCGGGCAGCGCACCGCCGGACTTCAGCCAGTCGCGCGCCGCCTTCCACATTTCGGCGCGCTTGTTGAGGCACCCGATGTCTGCGGACGCCCCCGCGAACCACACCAGCGTCCAGTCGCGCCCCATACCCTGGCCGGCCGACACGATGCCGGTACCGTAGCCGGCGTCAACGAAAACCGCGTCGGCCTTGTGCTCGTCCTCAAGGTCGGCGATAACGCGCGCCGCCACCAGGTCGTTGTCGTTCTTCGGCATGGTCCGCAGGATGCGGAAAGACAGGCCTTGCCGCAGGCCGATGGCGAACTCGTCGTCGCCTTCCCAGGCCGGGTCGACCGTCAGGATCTTCGGCGCAAACTCGTACTGCTCGGGGCGCAGCACCTTGCCATAGGCCGCGGCCACGTCAGCCTCGCCGATGAACTGGCGCGCGCTCATCGACGGGAACATGCCGCGCACGCGGACCTTGAAGAAGTCGGAGTCCTCGCCGTAGTCGGCCGCCCACTTGGCGATCTGCTCCTTGTTCGTGCCCTCCACCGTGCGGCTGTCGATCTGCCGCGCCTTCCACCGGTGCTTGAACCGGCGGAAGCACTCACGGAAACGCCCAACGTTTCGCGTCGGGTTGCCGAAGGCGATCCATATGATCTCCGTACCCTCGTCGGTGAGCGCGCCCTCGGCCACCTCCCACACCTTGTCGGCGATGGCCGAAGCCTCGTCGAAGATCAGCACGATCCGCTTGCCCTTGTTGTGCAGGCCGGCGAACGCCTCGGTGTTGTGCTCGGACCACGGCACGAAGTCCGCGCGCCAGGTCTTCGCGTGGTCCTTGTCGCGCACCGCCACGCTGGTGGCCTGCACGTCGAGCCAGAGCGAGGTGATCGCCAGGCGCTGCCACTTGCCCACCTCGGGCGCAGTCTTCGTGCGCAGCTGCGTGTCGGTGTTCGCGGTGATGACGACCTTCGTGTCCTCGCAGGTCGAAACCGCCCAGTTCACCACCATGCCGATGCCGGCCGACTTGCCGATGCCGTGGCCGGACGCGCGTGCGATCATAAGCGGCTGGTGGCGCGTGGCCGGGTTCTGCAGGTGGTCGCGGATCTCGGCCAGCATCTCGGCCTGCCAATCGCGCGGCCCGTCGTAGTCGGCCAGCTCACCGTGCCCCCAGTCATAGGCCAACTGCGCCCAACGCACCGGGTCGTGCGTACAGGCTGCGGCCAGCTCGACGAGCTCCTGCTCGGGATCAGCCATTGCGCGCGCGGGCTCGTGCGAGTCGTTCGGCCAAGGGGCCGGTGACGTTCAGGTCCAGCTTGTCGTTGAACATGCCCAGGTGACGCGCAACGGAATCGAGCGCGGCGCGCTTGTCCGCCAGGCGCAGCTTCA
>JACCDY010370923.1_pt1 | contig 18380 bp, 18 predicted proteins | sample 7446391 | NCBI WGS metagenome assembly JACCDY01 (sample SAMN15323451, study PRJNA562643) | freshwater metagenome | isolation source: river surface water | place: USA:Blue River Watershed | collected 2017-08-18
ACAGGGGTCCAGCTCAGCGTGACGCCGAGATCCTTGTCGATCACGCTGACCAAGCCGGTCACATTGCTCGGCGGAGCGGTCTTGCCCAGGGCGTTGATCGTGCCGGTCAGCGTGGTGGTGCTGATCTGCCCCACTGAGTTGAGGCTGTAGACCTCCACCTCGAACGTGCCCGGCGTGATGTTGAGGATCTCGTGGTCAGGCGACTGCGTGGTGCTCACCACCCAGTTGCCGTTGTTCTTGCGCCACCGCACCCGATACTGGTTCACGCCGCGCACCTGGCGCCAGGTGATGATCACCTTCGCCCGCACCTCTGCCTGGTAGGTGTAGAGCGCTTCCGTCAGGCTCAGGTTGGTCGGCGCCGCCGGAATCAGGTTGAGGTTCGTGACATCGCGGAACTGCAGCGGGCGGTCGCGCTCGATGTAGGCGTACTTGCTCGCGTTGTAACTGAGCGCCGTGATGGCGTACTGAGCGCCTTCCTGCTCTTGGATTGTCAGCACACGCCAGAGTGATGTCTGGATGCCGCCACCGCTGTAGATCCAGATCGCGTTTTCGCCGGGCGCTGAGCTGAAAGGCGTCGAGACATTGATCGTGGTGCCGCTGCGGCTGGTCACGTTGCGCGACTCAACGGTGCCATCCTTGAGAATCACCGCCAACGTGCCGCCGCTGCTTGGCAGATCCACGGCGCTGTCCACGGTGACCGCCACTGCAGTCGCCGAGACGATCCGACCACCACGGCGAGCGCCAGCTCGCGCAGGGTCTGCCACCTCGATGATCTGGCCGGGCCGGACCAGCACGCCAGCGTCAATGCTGGCGGTGAAGCTGACCACCTCCGTCTCGTACTGGCTGGAGTACAGAAGCCACTCGCCCAGTCGGTTGGCCTGGCCGCGAGAAGTGCAGGCGAACGCCGACACCTCAACGGTGTTGACGCCATACTTGGCGATCGCCGTCCGGTCCTCAACAATTTCGTAGGCGATCTCTCGCGTTGACAGATCGAGGTAGGAAACCACCGCGACGGTGGGGCGCACCTTGGTGTCGCTGCCGGAGTAGCTGAACCCCTCCTCTGTGACGTTCGCCAGCGTGAACAGGTAGGAGCTGTCAGCGGGCTTGTCCTGCGCAATTGTGAGCGTGCCTGTCGCCCAATAGGGCATGGCGCGGAACACCGAGCACAGATCATTGATGAGCTTGTAGGCCTCCTCCTGCGTCTGAATCAGGCAGTTCATCGAGAACCGAGGCTCGGTGCCACCAAAGCCACTCGGCACCAGTTCGTTGCAGTATTGGCTGGCTGCGAAGAATGCCCACTTATCCAGACTGCTGGCTGCGATGTAGTCGCCGAAGCCGTAGCGCTTGTTAGTCAGCAGATTCCACAGGCACCAGGCCGGGTCAGAAGTCCATTGCGCTGCACCGAAGGTTCCATCCCAGACGCCTGTGTAGGTGATGCGCCCCGTGGCCACATCCACCGTGGCGTTGTTTGGAACCTGAACCTTGAGGCCCCGCACCCGGTAGCTACGGGTAGGGATGCTGTTGAACTGCTCAGCGTTGACCCGAATGCCAACTAGCGCACTGTTGGGATAGCGCAGCTTTTCCGCGACGATCTCGGTATAGCTAGTCCACGTGAACGCATTGACCACTTTTGTCGTGGTGCTATCTGGGCGATCACGCTGAACCCTGATGTCCACAGGGAAAGCGCCATTCAGGTTGATCATGTAATCGCGCTGATACGCATCTCCTGTACGGCCAACAATGGTGTCGCCCAGCACGTAGGTGAAGCCACCGCCGTTGTACTGAACGTAAATCTGCACTCCAACCTGCGATCCGTCTATGTCTCCTTGGTCTGAAAAGGTTTGCAGTTGCGGAATGGTAATCGTGACCCTAACGGCGTCTACGTTGACATCGGTAATTGTTCGAACTACTGGCGTCGCGTATTCAACCGTCACGCCGACCGCCACCTCATTCGCTGCCGCCCCGCTGCCAGTGTTGGAGTTAATCGCAGACTGTGCTTGCGTGCCGTAGCGAACGTCTACGGAGACATTCTTGAAGTTGTAGTCACTGGCAACAGGCGCAGTATTGCTTGCGTTCTCACGAAGGACCGGCGTGTTGTTGAAGTAGATGTCCTTCAGCATCGCGCGATTCCAGTCGGCGCTGCCCCGTGCGTAGCCGGCCTTTGACGGCGTAGCGAAACCCTCGATCTCACCTTCGCCAATGAGATCGATAACCTCGACCGTGGCAGTGCTGTTGAGGTTGTCCGCCGCCTCTGTTGGGGTGCGGGCTGCTGGCGCGCTACCACCGCCGCCGCCTTTGCCGCCGCCGCCGCCTGCGCCTGAGATCAGAAGGGTTTCGTCGGTCATGTCTGGCTGATGTCGATCGCTGCACTGATGACTACCGAGCCCACGATGGTCTCGCCATAGATAACGGGCACCGGCACACCCTGGCGGCTGACGTTCTGGATGCCGCTGAAGCTGTAGGACTTGCGAGGATCCTTGTCGGAGTCCTTACCCAGCAGCGCCCCCGTCTGCTGCGGAACTGGCGTGAGGAGCTGAGCGACGCCGCCCAGTGCCAGGCTCAAGCCGATGCCGACACCGATCGAGACAGCTTGCGAGCCAAGCGTGAAAGCAGCAGATGCGAGCGCAGCACCTGGCGCAAACAACAGCGAGACGGCAATCAAGGCCACCCCTGCAATAATCCGCCCCACCGCTCCGGCACCTGCCACCACCGGGACGATCTTGATCTCCTGCTGGCCAGCCGGATCGTGCAACTCCTCCGCAGCCAGGTCGTAGTCGCCCACACTCACCCGGTAGTGCTGGTCGGCCATGTGCTTCTCGAGCTGCGGCCAGTTCGCCAGCAGGAAGCGCACAGCCTCGGCCGCGCTGGCCACGTCCGCCTGGAGCACTCGCTTGCCGATGAACTTCGCGAGCGGGCCGTAGAGCTTAATCTTGCGAAGCATGACGGAGCCGCCTCCCAGTGCATTGTAGGAGCCAGCCGCCGTAGAGATCGCGACTGCTTAAACGACCCTGCAGATGATGCAGCACCATCTGGTCGCCGATGTACACAGCGCAGTGATTCAAGCCAGGGCTGTTGATCGACATGAACAGCAGATCGCCATGCTGCAGTTCTTCATCTTCACGCAGCTCGCGGAAGCCGGTCTCCTTCCAACACTGATCAAAGATCGGGTGCCGTTGAAAGTCTTCTGAGCGCGCTGGCCGCTCCCAGTCGCGCAGCTTGAGCCCCATCACCTCGTCGTACCAGTCACGCGCCAGCGTCCAGCAGTCAGACACCGCCCACGCCCATGTGCGACCGACAAGCGGCGCCTTGTAGCCGTCCGGTTCGCAGCCGCTCCAGATCTCGGTCTTGGGGTTGACGATGCGCCACGGCAGGCCGCTGCGCTCGCACGCCATCCGATCGGCCTGGCTGGGCTCCGGTGGCGTTACCGGGTGACTGTGGAACACCGCCAGGATCTCGCCGGCGTCCTCGGCCGCTGCGTAGTCAGAAGGATCCAGTACGAAGAAGTCCGCGTCATCGGCCAGGTTGCGGCAAGGCCAATACTGCTCGCGGCCCTTGATCACCACCACCAAGCCGCACGCCTCGCGGGGATCCTCTGCCTTTGCGTGCTTCAGGGCAGCGTCGCGCCAACTCATAGCGTGTAGCTCCCTATTCCAGGGAAGCTGCCAAAAGGCAGGGCAGCAGTGGAGCCGAATCGCGCCTTGCAGCTATTGACCCTCTTGCCGCAGTTATCACTGGAGGCCGTGGTTGTTGCTACGTCGTTGTCGGTGTACCACTGTGTTGCTGAAACGTTGCCGCTTGTGTTTAGCGATGCGGTTGAAACTCGCACCGTAAATGCGTTGGCACTTACAGTTCCAACCGTGAACGATCCGCTCGTTTGTGTTCCGCTGGTGAAGGTTAGGCGCACATTGTCGCCTGCGGACAATCCGTGCGCTGTAGCGGATACCTTGAGCCACCGCACGGTGACATTGCCGCTAGTGGTGCCGCTCGCGCCGGAGGTCACGGTGAAAGAATTAGTGGCGGCCGTGACAACCGTGAAGAACCCATCGACCGCACTGCCACTTGTGAAATCCAAGTGGACAACATCGCCAGCAGCGATGCCGTGCGATGTACTCGTTACGGTGATAGTGGTTCCAGATCTTGCGTAGGTAGCGGTTAGCGTCTTGCGGTCATAGGTTCCCGTGAACGCATCCACCGGTGTGTATCCACACTCAGCCGACTTGTAGACCCACTGACAGACGTTCGCGATGCACTGCCTCTTGGGCGCCCGCACGCCCTGCAGATCAAAGGCCGCCGCCAGTTCAAACTCAACCACGTCGCGGTTTTCTGCCACTTTGCGGCTGATGTAATAGATCTCTTGAGGGAACTCTGCCGTGCGATCCGGTGTCCCGTAGGGATTGATCCCGCCTGGGAAGTTGGCCGCATCGAGAAACCTAGCCAGGGTGCGGCGCCGGACCACCTTGGCGCCGATCAGGTCGTTGCCTGGAGTGATCGCGTTCACCGCGAGCAGCACCGTGGTGATGGTCCCCAGGACATTTGCAACCCGCAGCTTGGGCCTCGGAAGCTGGCCGTTGCCGCTGTATTCAAAGCCATCACACTCAATCGGAAATGCCTGATAGGCCTGGCCAGCCCATATCACATTCCCACCATCGCTCTTGCCGTTCACGCCAGCGTGGAACCGGTAAACGTCAGCGCTGCCGTGCAGCGCAGTCACCAGCCGCAGCTCGAACAGCTCGATGATCGAGCTGGGAGCGATCTTCTGCAGCTCTTCGGTGACCGCAGAGAAAGCAAGCTCCGGCGGATAGCCTTCAACTGTGCCGACATAATTGTCGGGCGTCCAATAGCCAGAGGCAATATATTCGGCCATCAGATCTTGATGCAGTACATCAGCGCAACGTTGCGCGGACGGGTCTCAGTGCCGCCTGTGGAGCCGCTATTGAGCGTCTGCATACCGTCGCTGATTTGTGACGGCCCCCCGGTCACGCTATTTCCGGTCGCACCTTTGGTCGAATAGGTGTGAGTGTGAGCCTTGAACTCATCAGCCTGCGCCGTGCCAAACGTGCGGCCTGCGTCTACGCCGCGCCCGTTATCCCAGCCGCGAATAAACTCGCCGCGCAGATTCGGGAGATTGAAAGTCGTGCTGCCGTTGCCAGCGCCAAACGTGGTACCGATCGCTGCAAACAGGTCCGCGTAAATGGTGCGACTGACAGCAGCACCGTTGCACTCCAGCCAGCCGTTTGGTGCGGTGTTTCGAGCGAATGCCATCACCGCGCCAGGAGGCACCAGATAAGACAGGTTGTCGTCCATCTCGGCGTGCGTCAGCGCCGCGCCTTTCTGCTGTCTGGTCAGGATGCTCATCAGCTCGGCTCCGCAACTTGTCTGAACGTAGCTGTAACCGTGTTCAAGTTGTACGCATCACCAGTGATCTGCCATTCGTCGCAGACATACTGCCCTTGAGATGCGCCCCAGAGTGGTGGCGTCCAGCTGAACGACTCCACGCCACCGCGTTGCTCAAGGAATGACCTGAGCTGCAGGGTTTCGGTGTCGCTGCGAGCCCTAAAGGTGAGCTGCCAGGTCTTGAGATCGGTGTTGAGCCCGAATCTCACCCGCTGCTCGTAGCCATCGCCCAGCGCCACACGCCGCGCTCGAGGCTTGCTCACCTCAGTCGGCGGATATTCCGGAATCCAGGTAAAGGTTGCCATGGGTTAGGCCGCGAGAAGACCGCCGGGGCGGCGCTGCCGGATCAATTCTGCCTGCACTGCCTGGGATACGGCGCGGCCCAGCGCCTCACCCTGGCCAGGATTGCCCTGCACCTGCGTGCCCTGAGCGTCCACGTTGACGGTGACATTCACGGCGCCGCCGGTGCCCTGCATCTTGACCGGGATGCGCCGGCCATCAGGGAGGGGCACGTAGGCCTCAGGCGTGGAGCCTTCGCCGAACATCGCCAGCTGTGGGCTGTTGGCGATGCCGCCACGGGCGTAGGTGCGCAGCGGCACTGGGCCGTTGGCGGTCATGATCCCACCGTCGGCGAAGCCGAACGCCTTGGTGATGCCTTTGACGATCGGCTGGATCACCATCGTCTGTGCGATCTGCCGGGCGATGTCCTTCAGGATGGTGGCGCCGATCTGCCGCAGGCTGTTGCCCCAGTTCTCGGTGCCGTCGATCAGCAAGTCGATCGCCGAGCCGATGCCGTTGCCGATCGCGCCGGCGATGCCTTGAGCCAGGGCTTTGTTGCGCTCCTGGATCTGCGCCTGCCGCTCAAGCGCTTGGTTCTGAGCGACGATGCCAGCAACCACTTCGGGCTGCTTGATGATGCGCTCGTCAATCGCGCGCACCTGGCCCTCGAGCTCTTCGCGCTCGGCCTTCGTGAGATCCTTGCGCTTCATGTCTTCGACAAGCTGAGCGCGCAGGGTCTGCAGGTTGGCGTATTCGGTCGTCGCCATTGCTTCTGCGTCGAGCTTGGCCTGCGCTACCGCAGGGCTCAGGCCAGAGCGCTGCAGTTCATTGATCGCCTGATAGTCCCGCAGCTGCTTCGCCACTGAGTTGCTCTGGTCGTCGAGCGCCGCAGTGATGTTGGTGATCTCCTGCTCGTTCGATTTCAGCAGGTCGCCCATGCTGCCCTGCCGCCGTAGATCGCGGTTGGTACCGAGCAATCCGGTGATCTCTTGCCTGCGCTGCTCAATCACGTCCATGCCAGGCACAGCGCTGCTGGCGCCGGGGCGGCCGATCAGCATCCGAGCGCTGCCATTGCTTGCGGCAGCCTGAGCGGCTGGCAGGTACTGCTTGTAGGCGCCGGAGCGGTAGACCGACCAGGCGCCGAAGCCTTGGCTCTGGAACACCTGCCGCGCCGCGTTGGCGTTCACAGCGGGATCGAACAGCGCCTCATTGCTGCCGATGCCGAACGCACGGCGCCGCTCCGGCCCCATGCCGCCCAGCATGTTGATCTGCCAGAGCCCGTAGCTGTTGTCGCCGGTGCGCGCGTTGTTGTTGTGGGCGCTGCTACGGCCGCCGGATTCGGCCATGGCGATCGCCGCCATGATCGCGGCGTTGTTGCCGGTGAAGCCTGCCGATCGTGCCAATGAAACGAGGTTGCCGACGCCAAGCTGGCCGCGGCCCACGGAGCCAGGCATCGCCCTGCGACCGTTCAGCCCGCCAGCGCTGCCGTTGCCAGTGAGGATCCCAGCAGCCTGCTGGGCGCCTCCCACCATCTTCTCCGCCATCTTGTCGGCGGCATCCTGCAGGATGTTCGAGATCCCGCGGGCCACGCTGATCTTGTAATCCTCGATCTTCAGGTCGAGCTGGCGCTTCTGATCGCTGTACTGCTGATCTGCCTCTTGGCGCTCCTGATCGAACTTGCGCCTGGCGTCGTTCAGGCGCTGCTGCAGGTCGAACGTATCGACCGTCTGCCCTGCGGCTCGAGCTGCGCGCCGGCGCCGCTCAAGATCAATGTCTTCCGCTTGCTGCTGCAGGCGCTTGCGGTTGTCAGCCACGGTGCGCTCGAGGCGCATCCGCTCCTCGGCCAGATCCCGCTCCAGCTCCTGCGCGCGCTCAACGGTGCGCTGGCGGAAGTCGCGAAGTTTGAGCTCCGTGTCTTGGCGAATCTTGAGCTCGTCCTTGAGGCGCTTTTCTGCCGCCTCCTTCTCGGCCTGGCTTTGTGGAAGCGCGCCCTGGCCAAAGTCTTTATCAAGGTTGAGCTTGGTGAGCTGCTCAAGCTCCTTGCGAGCCTTTGCGACCTCTTCATCGAGACCCTTGAACAGTTGACTGGCCAGGATCCCGCCGCCAACAGCTGCGGCACCGCCAACCAATAGGCCAGCGATGCCCTTGCCCGACTTCAGAGCGCCGCCAAGCGATGCAGCGGCGGCCTGCGTGATTGCGGCAGCTCGCGCCGCAGCCGTTACAGCAAGCCAGGCCGCAGCGACGCCGGCGATCGCTCCAGCGGTGACAGCCAGCGCCTTGACCAGCCCGGTGTTGCCTTCGTTGAACGACTTGAGGAAGCCGGCCAGGGTTTTGGTGATGCCCGTGACTGCCGGCTCGACAGTGCGGCCGATCACCAGTCCGGCCTGGGCCATCTCGGCGTTGAGATCCCTCTGCGCTTTCTTGAGCGGCGAAATGGTGGCCTCAAGCAGCTCAGCTTGCTTTGTCAGAGCCGGCAGCAGATCCACCAGGTCGTTGACAGTCAGCTTGCCGTCGGCGACTGCCTTGGTGAACTCGGGCACGTTCATGCGTGCCGCTTCTGCGAACACCCGCAGAGCCGTTGGCGCACGATCGCCGAACTGGCCATTGATCTCTTCCAGGCTGAGCTTCTGCTTGCTCAGCGTCTGCTGGAAGGCGCGGATGATCCCATCAGTGTCCTCAACGCTCACGCCAAAGGCCGCGGCGTAGCGGTTGATCGCCACGAAGACCTGATTTAGCTCAGCGCCCTGGAAGATGGTGCCCTGCGCTGCAGCGGTGAGCTTGAGTAGCTGGCTGCTCAGATTCTCGATCGGCACTCCGCTGGCGCGGCTGGCCTTGATGACGGCTCCAAGGCCATCCTGCGCCAAGGTCTGCGCCGTCTGATTGGTAAGACCTGCCGCCTTGTTGAGCTCCGTGAGCTGGCCTTCAAGCGCCCCGAAGCTGGCAGCCGTGCTAGCGAGCTGCACGGCCTGCCGACCACTGAAGTAGGAGGTGATGCCAGCAAGGGCAGCGCCTGCGCCTCCAAGGCCGCCAGAGAGGCCTCCCTGGCCAGATGCAGCACCCTGGAACTTCCGCAGCCGCGCCTCGGCCGCCTCTATGTCGCGGGTGAGCAGCTTGAACGACCGACTGCCGAACTCAGCCTGATCACGCAGCGCCTTGAGCGAGCCGACGGTCTTCTGCAGCCCGGCGATCGTATTGCCCGATGCCGCGCCGAGCTTCTGGGTCGCGGTGTAGAGCTGATCGAGCGAACGCTTGCTGACGGTGCTCTGCTGGCTGAGCCCTTGAAGGTTGCGCTTGAGCTGATCGAGCCCTTGGCCTTCCAGCTTGGCGGTGAACTTGATCGCCGTGTCGAGGGTCATCGCCATGGCTCAGCCCTCCTTGTTCATCGCCGTCAGCGCTGCGCCTTCCATCACCTGCAGATCCTCCAGCAGCGCACGCTGATCGGTCACTCCATACAGTCTAAGGAGCCATTCCAGCGCCACGTAATCGAGGCCGATCGGGCCACTCATTCCGACGCGCCACTGTGTCTGCACACGGCACCACATCTGCACCGCATCCCAGTTCTCGGGCCACACCTCGAAGCCACGATCCTCCGGCAAGTCGATCTCGATGCCGAAGGTCTTCAGGTCGTCTGCCGTTTGATCCTTGACGCCGCCGGTCGCCCAGTACTCAGCGGCGTCGGCTAGTTTTTTCGTTTGCCCTTGCTGAGGCTGTCGAGCCAGGAGCCGACCAGGGCAGCCGCGACCAGTGGGATGTTCAGGAGGTCAGCCTTGGCCTTCTCACTGAACGGCACGTCGTTGCCTTTGCCGTCCTGAATGCCAGCCCAGCCGATCAGCACCTCTTCGCAGAGGTCATTGTCGCCAAGGTCACCGGTGTTGATCTGTTCCCAGATCTCACGGATGCGCGCCTGCGGCAGACGCTTGAACTCCGCATCGAAGGTTTGCTTGTCAAACCGGCCACCATCGACGGGGAACTCGACGGTGACCGGCCAGGTGTAGGAGTCGCTCTGTGACAGAACGAAGGGCATCAGAAGACCTCAATGCTGAACTCATCATCGCCGGTGCCGTTGTTGGACGGCAAGGCGGTGAACGGGATCGAATACTGGGTGATGCCGTTCTGCTCTACGTAGTTCAGCGTGGTGATGTTGGCGCGGGGCACAGTCAGCTTCACGCGATTGCCGGCAGTGATGCCGTGGGTCACGGTGCAGTTGCCGGTGTCGCTGGTGACCGCATCTGTGAAGTAATCCCTCGTCGCCATCGTCACAGCATCAAACTGCACAGTGCCGGTGGTGTTGCGATCGGTCAGCAGCACCTCTTTGGTGTTGCCCACCAGCTCGCGATAAACCATGTCCATGCCCACCTGCAGCTCGAGGCTCTGCAGCTCAGCGGCATAGCTGTGGAACTGGAAGCCGGTGCTGTTCGTGTTGTTGAACACCAGAGGCGCCTGGAAGCCGCTATAGGCAGTGTTAAGGCTGCTGAACGACACGTCAACCGGAGCCCGATAGATGCCCATCAGCTCGAACTGATAGACCGGGATCTGGCCCACGGTCATGTTGAGCGACACCGTGCCACGGCAGCCGGTGATTTTGTGGGTCACGCCGTCAATGTTGACGTAGATGGTGCAGGAGCTGAATGCCTCAGACACCGGCTTGTAAATGACCTTCTGAGCACCGGGAGTCGTGATGATGTCCTCACCCATGCCGCAGGCTTTCAGGATCGGGCCGTACTTGGGCACAGCGCCGGCGGAACCAGCGCCAGCCATCTCAACCTCAAACGTCACCCGGCTGCGGACGTTGGAGATCAGGATGTCGCTAGCACCGAAATACGGCCTCACCAGATCGCGGTTGACCTGCTCAGCGTCGATCGGCTGAATCTCAAGATTCCGCACAAGGATGGCGTTTGCCGCACCAGTCGGGGTCGAATCCGTGTTGTAGGTGCTTTCGGTCTTCGCGAGGAGAGCTCGCTTGTTGTAGAGAAGGGGCATGGCCGGTTACCTCAAGGCTGAGAGGTGGTTTCAGGAGCAGGCTCGGGAGCCTTGGGGGTGACAGCAGCCGGAGCGGTTTCCAGCTCTTCCAGCTCAGCCTGGGTGGGCTGAGGTTCAGTGCGGGAGCCGTCCACAAGCGTGCGCTTGCCGGTCTTCGGGTCAACCGTATAGGTGCCGCCTTTGCCGTGATGTTCGTCCACCATGCTAGGCCTCAAGCTAGAGAGAGGTCTGCCGCCTGAGTCCGGTAACGAATGGAGTAATCCATCATCACCACGCCCGCCGGCTGGTCAGCTTCCATGCTATCGAAGGTGACTCTCAAAGGAACAATCTCCACAACCAAGCCCAGCAACGTCGCGTTGCTGAGGAGTTTCTTGTGCACGTCTTCAACGATCGGATCAGCCAGCTGATCCGGCACAGCGCCGCGCACGATCACCGCGATCCGCACCGTCAGCTGCCAATCGAGCTTCGGCACCACGCCGTTATCAGCCACGTCGGTGAGAGGCTCGACCACGATCGCGGGTGACTCGCCGCGGGTGATCGGCTCCACCCGGCTGCGGTAGATCCTGGTGCCCACCTGCGCAGTGCCGGCCAGAGCGCCAGCCACCGCAGCCATGATCGTCTCGCGGCGCGTTGTCATACCTTCTGGAGCCCGATCTCTACGAATGCCCCATCATCGAGCAGCCTGGTCTCGCGCACCTGGTAGGCGACGCCGGCGACCGTGATGCTGTCGCCGTACTTCAGGCCGCCAAAGTCAGCCGTGCGGGCCGTCAGCGAGTAGTCGGTGGTGAGCACCATCTCTCCGGCGATCACCTGACTGGGCATGTCGAGAATGCCCAACGCCGAAACGGCGCCAGCCGTGCAGCTGACGCCGAAATCGTTCAGGAACACCGAGAGGTCTTCACTGATCGCCATCGGCCGCCTCCGCCTTCGGTTTGCGGGTCGCCTTTGGCTTGGGCTCCTCTGCAGGCGGCGCCTGCACCTTGCCCATGCGCATCAGCACAGCGGCATCCTGCTCGGTGAGCTCGTAGACCTTGCCGGCCTCGAGCGCCTGACCAGAGGCGATGACGTTGCGGATCGCGAGAACTTTCATGGATGAAAAAGGGGCCGGTTGCCCGGCCCCTGCCTCCTATCAGGCGGTGGTTACGTCAAGGATGGCCGCGAAGCTCTCGGCGTGCCGCACAGCCACGTCGTAGGTGATGATCCCGCGAACCGAGGTCAGAGCCTTGGAGAAGTCATCGGAATCCTCGCCCACGGTGATCTCGAGGCCGTTGCCCCAGAAGCCCACCATGGCCTGCGAGAAGTCACCCATCAGCACAGCGGAGCAGACGCCGGAGGCGGTGCCCTTGGTCAGGTTGCTGGGAACCTGGTTGGTGACGGCGATGGGGTAGCCATTGATCTGGCTGCCGGCAGGGCCGCGGCCGAGGGTATTGCCCACGGCGTTCACCAGGAAGGGGCCGTCGCTGGTGGTCGAGCCACCGGCGCGCAGCTTCTTCAGGGCGCCCATCACCTTGGCGTTGGTGACATAAGCAACGTTGTCGCGATTCACGGCACCGTTGTCGATCATGACCTCGGTCTCGAGGTCCACCAGCTTCTCCAGAGTGATCGCGCCACCGTTGGTGCCCATGGCCACCGAGCCGATGCCGGAGGTCTGCATGATGCCGGTGGGCTGGCCGCTGGAGCCGGAGCCGTTGAGGATGCCAAGATCCACGGCCAGGTTCAGGCCGTCGGTCAGGTCGCGACGCACCAGCTGCTCGATGCCAGGGGTGCCCTGCAGCAGGGTCTGGCGGCTGTACTTGGACAGGGCGGCCAGGTTCTTGGGAGCCATGGTCACCTGGTCGAAGGTGGACTCCGACTGGGTGATCGCGGTGGTCTGGGTGCTCAGGTAGTAGGTGTTAGCCACACCGGAGCGGCGGGGGATGGCGACGTTGCCAACCAGGCCGGGCATGGTGCGCACACCCAGGCTCAGCATCACCGAGTTGTTCCGCAGGAACTCGATGAAGTCATCGGCCAGCAGATCGGTGGCCACCAGGTTGCCGCCGGTGGTGGCGCCGGAGGTGACGTAGGTGGCGCGCTTGCTCAGGGCAGAGAAGGGCACGAAGAAGGAGCGCTCGGCACTCTTCTGCACACCGGACTTCTCCACCTCGCGGGAGAGCTCGCGCACCAGGCCGGCCTCGCGGCTCGACCAGTCGCCGGTCAGGGCAGCGCGGATGCCGGCGGTGATGGAGTAGGCGGCACGCTCTTGGGCGGCCATTTCCACGGGGGCGACGGTCTCAACGGGCTTGGCGCCGAGCTTTTCGAGCACCGCGGCGCGAGCCTCATCGAGGCTGCGGCCGCCTTCGATCAGCTGGCGACCAAGGTCCGCCATGCCGTGCTTGTCAGCCAGGGCAGTGATGCCGGCGATACGGGCGCGCTCAGCCTTAGCAGCCTCAGCAGCCGCTTCAGCCCGCACCGCTGAAAGATCAGGGGTGTTTTCCATCGGAACCTCAGGTTCTGTTTCGGGGTTTGGGGATGCGGCGGGGGCCGCAGGTTGAACGTCGAGAGCACGCCCGACGCCGACCGTTGGGTCTGCAGGTATGCTAACCACGCTCACTTCGTAGGGACTCCAAGAGGTCGCTACGAAGTCGCCGGAGCCACGCTGCTCCATGTCGTTGATTGCGTAGCCGAAGCTCACATTTCGGAGCACGCCATCGCGCACATCGGCGAGAACTTCCTGGGCGAAGGCGTTGCGGCTGAAGCGCACATTCACGTAGCCGCGCTTCTTCTTCCCGTCGATCCAAGCACGCTCCACCACGCCGATCACTTTGTTCGGGTCGTGGTTGAAGAGGAGCGGCGCAGAATCGTTCAGTCGGGATAGATCCACGCTGCGCTCATCGTGCTGCAGGATCTCATTCCCGAAGTAACGAGCGACGGGATACTCAGAGCTGAAGGGAAACTCGATGGAGCGCTCGTCTTCGCTGACCTGAAAGTCAGCTACCTCGGCGCGCTTCAGGAGCTGCCCTTCGAGATCACGCGATAGGTCCATCGGTGTCCTCAGTGTCATCCTCGCCATTATCGTCGGTCTCGTCGGGATCACTGGCGGGGTCGATCTCCTCAGCCTGATCCTCAGCCTGATCACTGGGCTGCTCGGTGCCGGCCGCGTTCACCTCGTGCGGGTCGGTGTCGAACATCAGATCGAGCTCGTCGGCCATTTCGAGCTCAGCCGCGCGAGCCGTCAGCAGCTCCTCGAGGTCGCCGCCTTGCTCAGCCACCACTTCGCCGAGGGTCTTGAAGCCGCAGCGCACCGCGTCCTTGTAGGCCTGCACCTCCTTGGCCGGATCCACCCAGGCCCAGCCGCGCGGCATCCACCGGATCTGCCGGTAACGCTCTGGGTCGGTCTCGTAGAAGGGCAGGGCCAGCGTCCCGCTGAGCACAGCCATCTCGAGCCATGCCTCGAACACCGGCTGGTGCAGGTTCTCGATCAGGTAGGCCTGCAGCGCGCGCCAGTGGTCGCGATCCTCGAGCAGCGACAGTCGGCTCGAGCTGTAGTTCGCTTGGCTGAAGTCGCGGCTGATGCTCTCGTAGCTGCAGCCCACTCCGGCGGCCATCGCGCGCAGCATCGCCCGCAGGAACGGCTCGAACTGCCCATCAGGCGCATCGAGCTGCGGCACCGTCACCGACTCGCCGGGCGCCAGGTACTTGAAGACGCCGGGCTCGAAGTTGCTCACCCGCTCGCCGTCGTAGACGGCATCGCCCTGCAGCTCGCCTTCGTCGCTGGTGATGAAGCCCATCAGCGCCGAGCTCGCGCGAGCGCGAATCACCTCGGCCTCCTCGTAGCCGGCCAGGTGGTGCAGACGCTGGATCGCGGTTGCCAGCCAGGGCACGCCGCGGGTCTGACCAGGCCGGTCGCACAGGTAGAGGTGGATGATCTCGTCAGCCGGGATGAGCTTGTGCCGCGGCCCTGGCTGCCCCTGGAACGGTGCATCGCCGGGGTGCTTGCTCAGGAAGGCGTACTGGACAGGCCGGCCCCACTTGTCGCACTCGACCCCCATCCGCCATTCGTTGCCGTCCACCGTGCTCTTGCCGGTGTAGGTGTCATCGAGCAGGTCGGACTCGATCACCTCGAGCGCGAACGGCACCCGGCCGCCGCCGAACGGCTGGCGCACCTTGCGGATGAACACCTCGCCCGACTCGCACATCGAGCCGATCACCAGGCACTCCATGTCGTGCCAGGTCAGCCGGGCGCCGGTGTGGCACGTCTGCTTGCGGCCCCACTGCTTCCAGGCGCGCTCGATCGCTTCGTTCACCGTCTGATCCAGCCGGCCGCCGCCGCGCACCATGCGCACCTGCGCCTGCATCCGGATGCCGGTGCCGACCACGTTGTTCTTGACCGCACGCACCGCCTGGCGGGCGTAGTCGTTGTCGCGCACCAGCTGGCGCGAGCGATTGCGCAGCCGCGGCAGGCTGCCTTTGATCTCAGCATCCGCGCTGGTCGAGCTGGTCACCCAGTCGCTCGTCAGGCGGCTCACCATCGCGCCCTGATACATCCGCCGACGCGGAGCAGGGGCCGGCTCGACGCCTCGCTGGAGCCAGCCGTAGATCGCAGACCGGATGCCCATCAGAAGCGCACGAACAGGTTGTGGGGATTGCCAAGGCCGTTGGCGGCCATCTGAGCGGCTTGTTCGCGCTTCACCTCAGCTTTCAGTTTGCCTTCAAGCTGCAGAAGATCGGTCATCTCCATCTTCTTCAGCCGCCGATTGCCGATCACGTACTCAGCAACGGCGCCGCCCGAGATGATCGCCCTGATCGCGGCCTGCACCGCGTCGAGATCCTTCTGCGCCTGGCTGCGGCCATCGAAGGCGCCGGGCGTGCCGGCGTACTGCAGCGCAGGCAGCACCTCGAGCTGGCCAGCACCGAGCGTCACCTTGTCTGATCCGGCGGTGGCGATCGCCTGCCAGTACCACTGCCCGGCATCGAACCCGGCCGAGGTGCCCGCAGCGATCGACAGCTCCCACCCGGTCCCATAGGCCACACCGACCACCGTGGCGCCCTCGCTCGCGGTGTTGGTGCGCAGGTAGTAGGTCAGCGTCCAGCTGGCCGAGGTGATCTCATTGCCGAGGTTGTCGCGGCCGGCATCATCCCGCCACTTCACCGTGTCACCGGCTCTGATCTGGGCAGGGATGTTCACGGCTTCACCAGTTGCGGACGAATGCCGACGCCGCGGCTCCTCCCGATCTTAGGCGCGGCTTCTGAGGCTTCGCATCTGCGTTCTGCAGGCGCTTCTCCAGCTGATCCCAGATCGTTCTGCGATCAAACCGCTGATACATGCGATGTAGCGCTGCGTACGCATACACCAAGCAGTCCAGTGCTTCGTTCCTGGCGCTTGGTTTCTTCACCCATTCCCTCACGGGGAAGCCCTTCACATACCGGAGCGCCTGCTTCTCTGCCGTCAGCTGCTCGAAATACTCGCTGCCCGTCTGCGCGTGGAAGTGCAGGTAGCCCGGCCCCACGTCGTTGTGTTTCAACCTCCCGAACAGGGTGGTCTTCACCGTGTCGCCGCCCACCGGGAACACCTGCGCACCGCGCTTGAGCGTCTTGCCCTTGGCGTTGATGTCCACCTTGCTGGCCTTGCCGATCGGCGGCTTGCCCTTCTGGCTCTGGCCCTTAATCGCGATCACGCCCTGCGCCATCCGCTCCCGCGCGTACTGGTACACCTCCGCCGTCGCGTGGCCGCCCGAGTCGATCGCAACCACGTCAGCCCGCAGCTTCACGCCGGCCGCGTGCTCCCACTCATGCAGCACCAGCACGTCAAGCTGCTTCCACACCTCCGCCTGGCACGGGTCGCCGAAGATCTCCTGGTGGTCGATCAGCCAGCCCTCCTCGTCGCGGCCCCAGCCCCACACGCTCACGGCCAGGCGGTCGCCGGCTGAGCCGCCGCCACCCTGCACGTCCACGCCGATCGTCACCGCCAGCACGCCCTCCGGCAGCTGGCCGCCTTGGTAGGACTCGCAGCGCTGCAGCAGCGCATCGGCGCTCACCTTGCTGGCGAAGTCCTCCTCCCAGGTCTCCGCCAGCCGGGTATTGACGAAGCTCTTGAGCATCGGCGCATCCGCCTTCGCCCGCAGGAAGTCGTCCACCATGTCGGCCCAGCTCAGCCAACCCAGCGGGCTGTAGAGCCCCGACAGCTGGAACCCCGCGGTCTTGCCGTCGCTCGGCGCCGTCGCACGCCACTCGCCTTGCCGCAGCATCGCCGGCTTGTGGATCTCGGCGAACCGCTCACCGCAGTGCTCGCACTGGTAGGCGGCCGTGGCCGGGTCGTTGTGCTCCCACTTCAGCTGCGGCCACTTCAGCCACTGCATTGCCCCACAGCTCGGGCACGGCACAAAGAACCGCCGCTGGTCGCTGCGCTGATACTCCGCCTCGATGCGGCTGAAGTCCTTCACCGTCGGCGTGCTGGTCAGCAGGATCTTGCGCCGCGCGAACGTGGTCGCCCGCTTCTCCGCCAAGCTCACCGGGTCGCCTTCGCCGTCCACGTCCAGCGGGAAGGCGTCCACCTCATCGCAGAAGATGTAGCGGCACGGCGTCGAGCGCAGACCGGTCGCGCTGTTCGCACCGGTCAGCAGCATCATGCCGCCGGGGAACTCCTTCGAGAACATCGTGTTGCCCGAGTCCCTGGCCCTGGCCGGCGCGATCTTCTCCGCCAGGATCGGCGTCTCGGTGATCAGGCTCTCGAGCCGCTGCTTGCTCAGCCTCTTGGCCATCTCCACCGTCGGCTGCACCAGCAGCATCGGCCCCGGTGCGTGCGCGATCACGTAGCCCAGCCAGTTCGAGCCGCTCTCGGTCTTGCCGGTCTGCGCAGCGAACATCATCACCACCCGCTGCACGTTGCTGGTGGTGCTCAGGCAGTCCATCGGCTCACGCAGGTACGGCGTCCGGTTGGTGCGCCACGGCCCCGGCTCTGCGCTCGCCTTGCTGCTCAGGCGCCGGTGCTTGTCGGCCCACTCGCTCACCGTTAGCGGCGGCTCCGGCCGCAGCCCGTCCATGAACGCCTCGCGCCAGACGCTCATCGGTCCACCTCCTGCAGCGCCAACAGCGCATCGCGGTGCTCATCGCTCAGCAGCTGGTGGATCACCGCCGGGTCGGTCTCGCCGGCCAGTTGGTGACTGAGCCGGTCGGCCAGGTTGCTCAGCGCCTCGCGGATGCTGCGGCCGATCTGAAACGCCTCCTTCTTCACCTCCTCAGCCGGCACCAGCTCACGCCGCTGCTGCGCCACCTGCAGCTTCGCCAGCTCCGCCTGGTAGTGCTCACGCCTGGCGCGGCTTTCGTTGAGCTCGGGAATCGCGTCATCGGGCAGCGCCTCGATCCGGCGGCGCAGCTCGCGCGCATCCTGCGGTGGTGGCGCCTCGATCGGGTCACCTTGGCGGATCTTGGCGTTGTGCGTCGCCTTGGTGTTGCGGTCCCACAGCTCCAGCGCCAGGTCGCGGTCCAGCCACCGCTTGCCGTCCTTCTCCACCACCGCATCAGCGATGCGAGCCTTCGTGGCCGCCGTTACTGATGCCCTAGCGCAGCCCTTGATTGCAGCGAACTCGCTAAAGGTGACCAGCAAGCTGTTGCAGCCTCTTATTCGCCCTTAATCGTAGTGAACTATTGAACTATCGAACGGGGAACGGGGTCTATACATGCCAAGTTACCGGAAATTACTGTTAGGAACCGATTTGCGCTGACGCTAGCCCTGGCGCGGGGTCGCGAAA
>JACCDY011433381.1_pt1 | contig 18379 bp, 15 predicted proteins | sample 7446391 | NCBI WGS metagenome assembly JACCDY01 (sample SAMN15323451, study PRJNA562643) | freshwater metagenome | isolation source: river surface water | place: USA:Blue River Watershed | collected 2017-08-18
GAGGTAGCGGATCCGATTTCGCACGGTGGCCGGTGACAGGGGCGTGCCCCCGAGCTTGGTGGCGCGCTGTTTGTAGAGCTTGCAGACCTGGGCGAGTTCGGACAAGGGCCTGCCTTTGTAGGCCCACTGCATGGAGGTCAGCTCGGAGGCTGCGTTCTTGCCGGCTTTGAGGCGAGGGACCCGCTCAGCCAGATACAGCGCGACGGCGTCTTCGATTTGTGTTGGCATCATGAGGACTGCTCGGGCGGGCAAGCCTCCTTGGCAAGGGAGGGTTATATACTGTGAATATATACAGTATAGTGGGTGTTTCCCAATTTGAAAACAATCTCTTGATTGAGCAGGGCGCCCCGGGACTGTGCAAGGCGCTGGCGGGTGTCGTCCTGGGGCGCCTTAAGATGCCCTGCGGTCACTTATTGCAGGGCACCTATGGCATCCAAGGACTTACCCAAGCGCGGCTCTGTGAAACGTGCCTCTGGCGGGAAAGCCGAGGGATCGAACGCGGGGGCGAACGCCGCGGGCGCCAAGGCCCGCCCTGTTGCCGCGGTGCGGCCCAAATCAACGGGGCCAAAGACGGTGGCGGGCAAATCCAGGTCGGCCTTGAATGCGGTCAGCCATGGCCTGACCAGCGCGCGGGTGCTGCCCGATGAAGTGCAGATGGTTGAGGCCTTCACCCGAGAGCTCTCCGACTACTACCAGCCTCACTCGCCGCTTGAGGTCTTGCAGATCCAGCGCATTGCGTTTTGCAGGGCCAAACTGGCCAGGCTCATCGATATTGAGTGGGCTGGTAGGCATCTGGCTCGATCAGAAATCGAGCGCAAGCCAGAGCTTGTGATGGCGCGGCTCGATCAATACCCCCTTCGGCTGCGAAACTTGGCCAGACTTTTTCTTGCGGGCGAGAGCCCGCTTGAACCCTTGGGTTTGGATGCGGCGCGGTTTGAGCAAATCAACCGTGAAATAGACGCCTATCCCGGCATGTTTTCCAGTCCTCAAGACTTGGGCGAGAAGCTGCCCGCTTTGGTCTCGCATTTGACGGGCGCATATGCTGCGGGTCGAAAGAAGGCTCGCGAGAAGTTGTCCCCGGGGGCAAATTTCTCCCGCCCATCGGGCGGTAGCGAAATCGAGAGCTTGCTCAGGAGCTTCTCAAACAGTGCCGAATCCATTGCGAACAGGCTCACTGCCGACCCTGAGGCCAGAGGCACCTTTGAGGAGCTGCTTAAAAGCGTTCGAACTCCAGAGGAGCTCACCCCTTCAAATGCATCGGCCGCGCCGCCCAGCGCAATTCAGTACGACGCATTGATCCGGCAGTACCTTCGGCCAATCGCATATCTGGCGGAGGATACGGCCCGAGTCCCAGTGGTCATCCAAAGCTATGAGCAGACACGCGAATGGATGCTGCGCTCGGCCGACCTGACGCTTGAGGATGCGGACCGGATGATGAAGTACCAATCCATGCTCGAGCGCCGGTTGTCGACGGCCATTGGTGAACTCATCGAGTTGCAAAAGCACCGTCGCCCCCAAAGCACCGCCGCCCCAAAAGCGACTAGTTAAATTTTCCTAATCGCACATGCCCGAGATCTCTTGGATTGAGCGATTTTCCAAAACGAACTGTCCCAAGGGGCGGGCCATTGTCATGTCAGCGCTATGGCCCAGGGCTGGCTTTCCAGCGGCCTGCCGCGCTTAGATGGACAGCTGGGACGCTGTAGGTTGCCCGTAGGGCTCTCGTCCTGAGCCTGATGCTTCGCAAAGTGGTTGCCTGATTCAAACGAGGCAAACGCGATGGATGCACTACCAACCCGCGAGCAGTGGCTACTCGCCGCTCTAGAGAAGATCACCCCACTTTTTACGAAACTGGGCTACAGCGTCCCCGCATGCCGGCTGTCCTGTGGCTTTGCGAGCTCGGGCACGCGAAACGGCCACATTGGCCAATGCTGGTCGCGAAGTAGCAGCGAGGACGCGGTTTCTCAGATCTTTATCTCACCGACTCTGGTAGACCCGATCGAGGTGTTGGACACCTTGGTGCATGAAGTGGTGCACGCCATTGACGACTGCCAGCACAAGCACGGAAAAGAATTCAAGAAGATCGCCTTGAAGGTGGGTCTCCAGGGGCCTATGCGCTCTGCCGGTGCAGGGCCAGAACTCAAGGTCAAGCTTGGGGTACTCGCAGGGGAGTTGGGTCCTTATCCCCATGCCAAATTGAATGCCCGGGTGCGCAAGACTGTCCGTGCTCCTCGGCCTCGGGCTAAATGCCCTGAGTGTGGCTATCAGGTGCCGATGCTCAAACGATTTTTGGCGTTCGGGCCACCGCTATGCCCCCAGCATCGGGTGGAGATGGAGGCGCTGGGTGATTGGGAGGGGTAGCCCTCGTGGGGGGGAGTGGCTGGCCACTTGCCAGCGGTCTAGCCACTACCGCCGCTTCACTGCTCGTCGACGTACTTTCCCACCGCAGCCAGGAGTTTCTGCTGCACCTTTTGCCGCAGCCCCTGCGGGCTGATCACCTGCACGTCCGGCCCGAAGCGCAGGATGTCGCCAATCAGCTCCCGGTCGTCCGAGTACGGAACGGACAGCTCGTAGGACCCGTCGGCCAGCGTGCGGCTCTCTTGCTCGGGATGCCAGCGCTCCAACGCCACCCAGCGCGCGCGCTCGGGCGTGAAGCGAAGCTGGGCCCAGGCCTTGGGACGGCCCGCGAAGATGCCGTAGGAGTGGTAGACGATGGCGTCGATCTCCTCGGGCGCCATATCCTTGGCGGCCACGTCGAGCACTTCGGGTGACTCGATCGCGTCCACCGCAAAACTGCGGTGTGCCCCGCGCAGGTGGCACCAGGCGTCCAGGTACCAGTTGTCCCGGTAAAGCACCAGGCGCTGCGGGGAGACTTCGCGTTCGACACGTTCGCCATTCAAGCGATTGAAGTGGACGAAGCGCAGGCGCAGGCGTCGCATGGTGGCCGAGGCGGCGGCCTCCAGCGACTGGGGCAGCACATCGCGCTTGCCAGCATGGACGATGCGCACACGTTCGACCATCTCGCGCTCGTTCAGGCCATGGGTCTTGAGCAGGTCCGCCAGCCGCAGCTTGATCGGCTCCAGCGTGTCGGCCAGCAGGCCCGGTTGCAGCTGCACCAAGAGCTGCTGGATGGTGGCCAATGCGACCAGCTCCTGCGGGGTGAACCACATGCCGGGAAGCTGGCTCGTGCCATTGGCCTCGAGCATGTAGCCGCCCCGGTCACGGTCAAAGGTGATCGGCATCCCCAGCTGGTCGCGCAGCTTGGCGATGTCGCGCTTGAAGGTGGCCAGGGAGATTTCGAGCTCGTCCAGGAACTCCTGGGTGGGGACGGCCCGGCGGGTGCTCAGGAGGCTCTGGTAGCGGTAGAGGCGGACGGATTCACTCATGGGTTGATGGTCATACTTCATTCCAAGGGCGAAATGATGTACATCAGAAGGATCCCTTATTGAGCCTCAAGCGAGGCCGAAGTAGAGTGCGAGGCTGTAAAAGAGAACAGCCATCCAGGCTCACACCATGAGCCTGAGCGTCTGTCCCTCTTTGCCGGTTCGGGCGGTCCCCTGTCGCAGCTGGTCAGAAGTGCTCGCCGCTTCGAGCAGATGTCCCCGGAATGTTGATGTGCTCAAGGAACAGGCGCGCTGCAGTCGCTGGCGTGCTCTCGGCATCCGCGCGCTTTCCGAGGAACAGTTCGGTCAGGTTGAGTCCGACCCCCCAGAAGACCTCCCTGCGGCGCTCCTGGCCGGCAGCCGCGGCCGCCCGGGAAAAGCCCCGCGCCTCGTAGCCTGCCAGCAACTCCAGGAATCGCAGAGGCGTCGACCGGGCGCCCGCGAAGCCGCTGAGTTTGAGCGCGAGCAGGTAGCGCTGCCCTTCATAGTCCGATAGAGGACGGAATCCCTTGTAACCGGATGGCCGGTACTCGAGGCGGTAGTCGAGCGTCTCGCGCAACTGCGGATGGATATGACGCGCATAGGCCAGGCCGCTCCCCAGGAGATTCATGGTCACGTCCTCTCGCGAGAAGCCGTGGTCCTTGGAGAAACCGTCGAAGGCTTCGACGTAAAGCATGACGGCTTGCGCCGTCAGCGCAGCGCTGAGTGCCGCCTGCTCGGGCGACCGGCCCTGGCGCTGGAGGCGCTCTGCGAAGACGTTCGTCAACGCGTAGCTGGTGAATGCATGGCCGAGTTTGTCCGTGCCGCCGGATCCGGTGGCTGGCGCGAACCAGCCTTCGGAATGGGTATGGAAGCGCCGCGAGCTTCCCCAATCCCAACTGCGCAGTCCGAGCGCGCTCACCCCGGCGACGACGACAGCAGCCTCGGTGCCGATCGCCTGGATGTCCTCGCCCCAGGCAGGAATGCGAGGGCCGCCCGGCACGGCGTCTCCGCCGCCGGCCTGGCACGCCAGGTGCATTAGCGATAGGAGGGCGGTCACCAACCGGTAGCTTCGAGTTGTCCTGGACTTCATCTGCATGCCTGAGCTTCAGCGAAAGCTGCGCCATGCCCGGATCCAGGCATGGCCCTTTCTTGCCAGACGCCGGAGGTATCCCTTGTTCAATCGGTGGAGGACGCCCTGTTCTTCCAGGGCCTGTCGCTCGGCGAGGATCTGACGCAAAACCGCCATGCAGGTGGTGTACCCCTTCAGCAGCGGATCCCAATAGACCGGATATTTCAGCAAGCACCCGGCGACCAGTTCGTCGAGTGTGAGGCGCCGCTGCCGTCGCTCGAATGCAGACCTTTCGGTCGACAGGTCCTCCGTCAAGCCCCAGCCTGCGTAAAAGGGCTGTCCGTAGGTCACCACTTTCTTCCCGCGCAAAAGCGCGTCAAACCCCGAGAGGGAGGTCATCGTGTGGAGCTCGTCGCACGCCTCGATGCAGCTGGTGATCGACAGGTGTGTTTCCACATGGTCGGCAAGGCCCTTGACTTCGTCCAGGGCCAGCCGGCCCCGGCGGTTGCCGCTCGCGACATCGGGGTGTGGCTTGTAGACGATATAGGCACCGGGCCGGGCCGTCCGCACGGCCTGCAGCAAGGCTCGGTTGCTACGGATACTGGTACAGCCCAGGCGAATGGAGGCGTCGTCCTCCACCTGGCCGGGCACCACCACCACCGTCCGCCCCGGGGGCACCGGCCAGCGGGCAGGCTCCCGGGGTTCGAGGTTGTATTTCGTAATGCCATGCGCCACGATGAATTCCCGCACCCGGCGGGCTTCCGCCAGGTCCTCCTCGCTGAATGCGGTCGAGGACAGCAACTGCTCGAGGTCTGAGGGGCGGGAGGCGTCGAAATAGATGCCAGTCGCGTCGAGCACCAGGGAGCGCGGGGGGATCAGGTCGGAGCCCAGGCCGACGGAGCGGATGAAGCCATCTTCCATCTGCACCAGCCTGGCACCAGTAGACTGAGCCAGGGCCCGTACACCCTCTGGCGCAGCGGCTCCCCAGCAGGCCAAGGTATCCCCAGCCCCCAGTTGCAAGCGGGCCGCCCGAGTGGCAGAGGGCACAAACAGCACCTGCGCGGGATGCAGGCCCAGAAGAGGCTTGAGGTTGGCCGCCTTCCAGCGCCGAAACCCAACGCCCACCACGCGTCCCTTACGGTCCGCACCGTGCATGCGGTCGGCCATCGCCTTCTGCCGCACCAGCCAATGGATCACGTCGAAGATGGTCCCCCGCTCGTGTGTCTCGGGGTTGAGGTAGCGGGTGTAGTGGAGGTAGGCCGCCGCGAAGAGTTCGTCGACGGTTCGGCGACGGGTGCGCCGGGCCCAGGCGGGCGAGTCCTTGACCCGGTCGTCGGTGACGCCCCAGCCGGCGTACCAGGGCACTCCGAAGCAGGTGACCGGCTTGCCCGCCAAGAGTGCTTCGAAGCCCATGGTGCTGGTGACCACGTAGACGCGGTCCATGTGCTCGATGAGGCTGAGGGGATTGACCGGCTCGCGAATGACGACGGTGTGCGCGTCGTCCTGCACGTGGGTGAGGTAGCCACGCTTGCGGCCGGAGGAGACTTCGGGGTGGGTTTTGACGTAGACGGTGGCATTTGGGTTTTCTTTTTGTGCAGAGTCCAGCATGGCGGCGAAACTCCTGGAATCCGCCTCGCCAAGTACCACGCTCATGTCTCCAACTGTCTGGTCAATTACAAGAACCCGTTGGAAGTCATTTGATCGTAGATGAGAGTAAGGCAAGCAAGGGGAGTTGTTGTACTTGCTGAGTAACTTAGAGGATATAATATTTTTAGCCTCATATACCGGATCAAATATGAGATCAGCAGGGGTGTTTAATATTATTTCAAGATAATTATTTGAATTGCTTTTGTAATACATTCCGACATGATCAACGATTAGTCCGAGCGGCGGGTGGGTGGCGCCGGTGCCGTATGATCTGAGAAATGCGTCCTCCAGTGCCAAATAGGGCATCTCTAGTCTTTCTGAAAAGCGCCGAGCTCTGTGGCTGGAAGGCCGGAAACCCCAGCCAACCATGCCCGATAGTTGCCTTCGAGAATGGAGCGCAATGCTGCCCTGAAAGGTAATTTTTAATTCAGGTAAAAAAATTTCCAGAAATGGTAAATGCTTTAATTTTTTTGATGTTGTTGTGAAATTTACTAGTATATTCTCATCGGATGATTTGGGTGCCATTTCATTCGGTGGCGAGATTTTTTCTATTGGTGTGTTTGGCATTTTTCACATCAATTCATTTTCCGAGCGGAGAAATGGAAAATCCAATGCTATTGGTAACTCTGCGCTCATCCGTTTGGCCGCTCGGGAGTCGATTGAGCCGGGTTCCATTCATGATCAGTGTAGTGCTTCCACCGCCGTCCAAATTCAACCCGTATTCAATGCCAAGTGACCTTAGGATGACGGAAAGTTCGGTCAGAGAAACACCCTGAAAACCAGGAAGGCGGCCTTCCGCGATAACGATGTGTATGCGACTGCCTGCCACACCAATGAATGACCTAGGGTGTTTCTGTTTGGCGTTATTTGTACAGGATGCATCCGTCGGAATTGCGCAGAAGAAATTTCCGTTCCTGAAATATTGCCACCCTGAAATGGCAGTTTCAGTCTGATCGGCCGGATTCCACTTTTCATCAGGAAATGCTATAGAGCAGGACATTTCTTTAGTGCAGTAGAACACAGCCCGATCTGATGCCGGTTGACTGGCCAAGACTACCTTTCCCTTGGTAATTACCAAGCCACGAGGCTCCATTTTTCGGCGATCGAAATAATTGGCATTAACTGCAACGGCGGAGTTCGTTACCGATGCGAATTCGGATACTTTTAGGTTTTTTGTCAGCTCATCACTGCCGATAGCCATTATTATTTTGCAAGAGGAGTTCAGCGTGACTGTATGGATGTATTCGCTATTTTTTGAATATATAATGCAATCAAATTCTTGGCCAATTTCAGCGGAGGCTGAGTGGTGGAGATTTGCGTATATTAAAATTAAAAAAAATCTTTTCATGCCGCTGGCGCGCTAAAGGTTGTTGTCAAGCAAAGCCTTGAACGAGCGGCGGCGCGGCAGACGAGGGCTTGAGGCAGACGAAGGCGGCAAAGTGCAATCGGGCCAAGGTATCCGCCAGACGCACATAGTCGCTGGCTAAATCACGACTTAAGCTCATGATCGATCTCCGTCGCGGCAAAAAATTGAGTTCACCAGCCTAAGAATCGCATTGGCTTAACTCAGTTACTGCACCTCGGGATCCAGAGACTGCATTTGGGCACGAAGTCAATTGTTTATAATTTCACGCACCCTCGTTCAATTTTTTCCGCGTGACGCAGTCGTTTAGCGTCTGGGCCATAAACCACGTTCATTGGTGAATGGATTCAAAGAAGGTCCACAAAGAAGAGGGGGATATTCCAATGTGCCTACATAAAGAGAACGGTACATCAGCGGGTCAAAGGTGAGAGCGGTCAAATTTCCCGCAGTTCATGGCGTTATCTTTTCAGAAATTGATGCCTAATGAATTCCCGCTGAGGTTTGCATTGCAGTCCATCGCGAAATAAATTAAGTTAGTTTCTCCACTGCCGCATCACGATGGCGTCTTGCCAACTCATGCTGCGGAAGTCTCTCCACCACTTGGTCCAAGGCCCGAACCGCATCCGCATATCGACTTACTGAACAGAGTGCTACGCCATAATAGTACGCAACATGCGGGGCGGCGGAACGTAAATCACCTTTATTTAAGTAGCGCTCCACCCTTTCGATAATTCCCGCATATTTTTGTTGAGCGAATAAATCCTGAAGCTCTATTTTGGTAGGGGGTAGATCTCTATCTACATAACTCGACAACACCTGCGACATCAATCGCTCAACAAGTTCCGGCCGAACATGTCGATAGTCCTTTTCGATCCACGCGCGCTCGGGGCTGGTGAGCAAGACCATCTCGAAAGAGGGGAAATATCCAATTTCGGGATGTCGTACGCAGAATTCCTCAACGGCCGCCCGCAGCACACATTTTGAATACATGTTTGCCTGAAGACAATCCTGCCCTCGGAATGTGGCATGAAGCGGGACAGGTGAAACAGTCGTTAATATCTTCACGCCAGGCTTGCAGTTCTGGCTAATGAGCCCGTATATCAATTCCAGTTCGCTCAAAATGTCGGCATATGACAAGATGCGGAGCTCAAATCTGTGGGGTTCGGAAAGTACCATTCCGCGAGTTGGGGCAATATTAAGATACAGATTGGAGTTCCTGTCGAACCAAACCTCAACCAGCCCTAGGGTGATTATTATTACATCCGCATTTTGCACCTCTGAGAAAGTCTCATAGTAGCGATTGGACAGTGCCCGTAAGTCTGCGGGCGTTAATGGAATTAATGCGCCACTTCCGCCAAAGGCAAGATTGACGTACCCTCCCTCGGAGTGTCGATAAAAGGTATCTTCGATTTGCCTGTTGGATTTTTCGCCCTTCAGCACGAACTCCAAATCCTGTCGAATTGATGGGGGAGTGTATTTATTCGTTATGTTTTGATCAGGTTCAACGCCTTCGATAAACGACGATAGAACATTGAAGCCGAGGTTCACCAAGGCGCGTTCGACGTTTCGTGCGAAACAAGACCCAATAGTAAATATCTTGGCATCAGCACTAATGGAGAATTTGGCCTCATGTTCGACGGTTGGCAGAGGCACGTATCGTTGGGGATCGCGGTCTGGTCTGGGATAGCGCGCCGTTCCCCGCAGATTCGCGTAAGCCTCTACTCCGTTTAAGCGCTGTAGAGGGTTATGGATTGTGGTGAAAACTTCCATGATGCCAATTCGGACTAATAGTAAAATTACAAAGCTGGAGGGTGTTTTGACCCAAGGTCCCGAGCGAGAAAAAGTGCAATCCAGACAATGTGTCGGCTAGACAATAATGGGCTTGCACTAAACGTCTAAACTATGGCGTGGCCGGCATTCATCTCAATTGGCTGAATTGGCAGCTCGAATTCAGACGGGTGAGGGTAGTAGCTATTCAAAAATTCCTCCATTGCCAATGCATAGTCTGCCATTTTTGCCCCGGTTTTCGAGGTGTGATCATTTAGGCACATTGAATAGGGTGCATTCAAGGTCCCTTTTCTCGCCAATAGTGATTTGTAACACTGCTTTGCAAGTGGCGTCCGTATGTTGAAATACATGCAACTGGTCGATGTGGCAATGGCTTTCCCCTCCAAAATTGCCAAATGGTGGTGTAGAAATGTGGCTGCGGCCAAGTCCTCTTGGCCGCGAAATTTATTTAGGCGGCATTTGTGAAGTTCCTCGGCCCAGCTATCTTCAATTTGTTGGTGTATTGATTTTAGCTGAGGGTGAAATGTGTGTGAAAACATTATATTTGCTGCATATCCATATTTTTTAAATATCAGGGATCGGCTATTTTTTGCTGCCCATTGCGTTGGGGTGTCGTAGATTGATCTGGGGGAATTTGGAAGGGTTGAATTGGTTGCGAAAATTTTAGTAAGGCCTCCGGTCAGGAAAAAATATTTCGGGCCGACTGGTCTGGTGAGCATGACGTCGTCATTTAGGTATATATAATTTTCCGATAAATTTTTAATTCGATGCAGGCAAGATTCGATGACGTGAGAGTTGAAGGTGGGGAGATATTTTTCGTCAATAATATCTGAGTGATTTATTAGACTTATCTTTTTGTTTCCCAGATCCAGCCATTTCGGAATCTGCCCATTTGTGACTATGTAAATATGATTAACCCAGGGGGCGTAAAGTTCGATGCTGCGAAGTGCATATTTCAGTTCGTCGCGCGATTCAAACCTCGCGGGATCGAAAATCTCATGCCTATGCTTTTTTAATTCGGGATTGATTTTCCCTGCGTAATTTTCTTTTTGTTGCAAAAATTCAGGGTCGTCAGAATTTACCCACGTGAATACTATGTCGATAGGAAAGGCGATTTCGTAGGATAGATCCATTGAAGTTTTCGGCGCCGGGCGAGTTTTTGCTGCTCCTTTAACTGCGGGTCTCAAGGTCGCGGGTCTTTTTCCTCTCTCAGCGGGGAGGGGCGGCACTCCGGAGCCATAATTTAATGGTGCGCGTTTCAAAAAGAAATCTCTCCAAAAAACGGTTGGCTTAGTAATTAACTTTGATATCTTGCTCATTATCGATTCCATTCCGGCTTGGGATTAAATTTGATAACTTCATTCACATGCCAACGATCACTCTCGCACTTACTGCAATTTGATAAACAATCTGGGTGATGTCCTTCCAGAACTGACGCTGTTTTTCTTCAACCTTGGGAAGTACAAGCAACTGGTCCCCCGGCTCAACCCGCAGTCCGCCGGAATCACGCTCCGTCACCTGCTCGAAGCGACCATTGAGACGCGCAATGACAATGCGCGAGTTGTCCGCCGACTGGGTGTAGCCGCCGGCCCGGCGGATGTAATCCACGACTGCGAGCCCCCGCTCGTGAGCGACGGCATTCGGGAAAAGCACTTCTCCGCTCACCAGCACCAGGCTGTCGCGGCCCGGAATGCGGATCACGTCCCCGCTTTCCAGAAGAATCTCTGCGCGGGCCGGGTCTTCAGCAATCAAAACTTGTCCGAGGGGCTCGATGCGCCGGGCCCGATCGACCCATTGCAGGGTCAAATTGGCTTCCTCTGCGCGCAGCTTGGCTTCCTCGCTGCTACCACTGCGCGCCGTGAGTAGCGCGGCTTCGAGGCTGCGCAGGCTGGTGGCCAGCATGTCCTTTTGCCGCTGCTTGACGCTTTGCCGAAACAGCTGCAGGTGCGCGATGTCTGAGCGCGAGTTGAGTTCGACCCGAGCAAGCACGTCGCGCAGCCGGCTTCCGTAGGGCAGCACATATTCCTGCTGGCTCTGGTGCTCACCTTCCACACGGACGGTGATGGTCCCCGGCTTCTTGTCGGCGGTGAATTCCACCTCGTCGCCGTTTTTCAGGCGCACCGCTGAGGCCTCAGCAAGCGGAAAATACTCAACGTTGCGCACGGTGCCCGTGTTTCGCACGACGCGCAGGTGCGTGGCATTGGCGGCGGGCTTGGCCAGATTGACCAGGTTAGCAACCGAGTGGTCCAGCTCGCTGAACTCGAAGCGCATCGGGTTTGCAGCGAGGCCACTGGCCTTGACGGTGTTTTGCCGTGGAGTGACAAAGACAACGTCGCCAGTCGCCAACTGCACCGAAGGCATCGTCCCTTGGAGCAGAAACTCATACAGGTTCACTGTGGCCCGAACCTGGGAGCCGCGCTGGACGTGAATGCGCAGGAAGCTGCCACGCTCGGGGTCCACGCCGCCCGCCTGGTCCAGGTAGTGGAGCAGTCCGTCCATGCTGGTGCCGCTGTAGAGGCCTGGGCGCTGGACGAACCCGCCCACGAGCACACGCACGGGTTGGGCCTCAGCCAGGTTGGCGTAGCTGCTCACGTTGCTGCGGAAGATGGTCCGCACGGCGCTCTCCACCACGGACTGTAGGTCTGCGTTGCGCACGCCTTGCAGCCGCAGCGGCCCCACCAGGGGCAGGAACACATTCCCTTGCGGGTCGATGACCAGCGTCGAGTCAAGGGTGTAGGCGCCCCACAGCCGAATCTGCACCGAGTCGCCGGTGGCCAGGACGTAGTCGGGGTTGAAATGCGCAGCCCCTTGCCGGGCAAAAGCCCCGGAGAACAGGTTCATACCAAAGACGTCTGAGGGCGCAGGAGGCGGAGGCAGGTTTGGCGCCGAACCGGCCACAGGCTTGGGGTCGGTTGCGCTGATCGATGCCCCCGAATTGCTTCGGGTGTTGCCGGAGGTCTGTGCGCCATTCGAGAGCTGGTTGGTCCCGGAGGCGGTGCCAGGGCCTGCGGGCCGCGGCAAGGTCTGCGCCGCCAGGGGCTGGAATGCGAGTGAGGCGGACAGCACCAGACACGCGAGGCGGCAGCGGTCTCTTTTAAAGAGGAAAACCATGTCAGTCCCTGTGCTCCCGAACGATGGCCGCCAGGAGCTTCAGAATCGCGGTGACCAAGAGGGTGACCACCACGAAGACGGTCGCGTTGTAAAGGCGCCTGGGCTCCAGCGGGTATTCGGGGCGGCTTGCCGCCTGCAGGATCGACACCTTCTTGACGATCCGGTTGGCGTCCATCTGTCCTTTTTCCAGTGCGGTAAGCGAGGCGCGGTAGATGTCCTGGGCGAATGCGGCCTGCGCCTCCAGCCTCTGGAAAACCTCCATCTTCTGGTTGAGGGCCGCTCCCTTGGGCGACGCCAGACGAGCCTGTTCGCCTTTGAGCTGCTGATCGATCGCGGCGATCTGCTGGTCGATCTGGATGATCTGCGGATGGTTGGCCACGAGGAATGCGGCCAATGAAGCGCGCTGAACTTTCAGTTCGCTGCGTTGCCCCTCGAGCTTCGCGATGACTGCAGAAACACTCTCGGCCGCCGCGGCAGGCGAGAGGAGGCCCTGGTTGTTCTGGAACGCGATGAGGTCGGCGCGCGTCGCCTGCATGCGTTGGTGGTTGCGCTCAACCTGGCCCCTCAGAAATTCGACCTGCGCCTCAGCCAGCTGGTGCGCCAGCCGGTTGATGAAGGCTTCTCCTTCCTTCAGCAGGAAGGCATTGATCGCCAGGGCCGTGTCCGGGTCGAAGGCCTGCGTCTGGATCGACAGAACACCCGAGTACTCGTCAAACTCCACCCGGATTCGTGAGAGCAGGTACCTGTGCAGCCATTCGACCGGGGCGTCCCGCCACCACAGGCGAGAAATCGGGTCGGCGCTTCGCTGTGTGAAATGGGCCCGCAGATGCAAGGCCGCTTCCAGGCGTGCCGTCATGTCCAGCGACTGCAGGTGCTCGCGCAGCAGCATCTGGTCGGGGCGTCCCGGTGCGGACGCGCCCAGCAAACCACCCAGGATGTCCGGCCCTTGCCCGCCGGGCAAGTCCGTGCGCTGGACAACGATTCGAGACTCGGAGACATAGCGGTCTGACGCGACCAGGAGCCAATAGGAGGAGCCGGCCAGGCAAAACAGAAGTGCCGACGACAGAAGGGCCTCTCGCAGCGCCCAAACCCCGATGCGATCAAGGCCGCATCCGGCGCCCAGATCGCGCAAGGCAATGAGCAGGCTTTGCCCCCGACGCTTCCAGATCAAGATCGCGCTCATGACGGCAGGCTCTCCCGGTAACGCGCGAGAGCCTCTTCGATGGTGTCGAACCACACGGCCCTGCCCTTGTCCAGCCAGATTCCGGAGCGGCAAAACTTCCGCAGCGTGCCTTCACTGTGCGAGACCATGATGAGTCCGGCCCGCTCCGTCATGTCCGCAAAGGCGGCGGCGGCTTTTCTCTGGAAGCTCGCGTCTCCGGTCGACGTCACTTCATCGGAGATGTAGACATCAAATTGGAACGCGAGTGAAAGCGCGAACTGCAGGCGAGCGCGCATCCCGGACGAATAGCTGCTGACTGGCTCATCAAAGTACGCCCCGAGTTCCGCAAACGTCTGTATGGCTTCAAGACTCGCCGCCATGGCGGCCTCGGCGCCATGGAGCCGGAGCACGAACCGTGCGTTCTGACGCCCTGTGAGCGAACCCTGGAGCCCGCCCCCAAAGCCCATGGGCCAGGACACCCTGCAATTGCGAAGCACATCGCCCCGGCTTGGTCGGTCGACCCCGGCGATGAGCCGCAGGAGTGTGGATTTTCCTGTGCCATTTCGGCCCACCAGGCCGACCCTGGCATTGCGAGGGATCGACAGGCTCACGTTCTCCAGGACCCAGGGCCCCATGCCATGGGCTGTTCGATAGCGTTTGTGAATGCCCCGCAGTTCAATCATCGGGACACCACCTTTTGCTCAAAGCGAACCTGCAGCAGGAGGCCTGCCAGAAACAGCGTCAACGCGAACAAGCCCATGTAGCCCAGGCTCAATTCAGGCGCAGGGTGGTAGAGATGGGAGACGCTGGCTCGCACCGCCTCGACGCCATGGGTGATGGGGTTCAGGAAGAACCATTGCCTGGCCGGCACTGGAAGGCCTCCGATTGGGAACATGACCCCCGAAAAGACCATCATCCCGATCCCTGCGAGTGACAGCGCGATGCCGAACTCTGGAATCAGTGCCACCGCAACGGACATGCAAAGCGCCCATCCGGCTGCCAGCAGCCACAGCAGCACGAGCGCGGTGATGAGGCTGGCCGGATCCTCGATGGAAATTCGCAGACCTGCCAGAGCGGCCCCGATGACGGTTGAAGCTGCGACCAGCGTCATCACCAGGCCCTCGAAAATGCAGCGTGCAACGACCGTGTCGACCGGCTTGACCTGCCTGTAGGCGAACAAGGCGCGGTTGGCGTCGATCGCCTGGGTGCTGCGCAAGGCGGTTCTCTGAAAGAGATGGAAGGCCAGCATGCCGGTGACGATCCACCAGGCAGTGGCCATGCCTGCCACATGGCGAATCCGCAGGGCTTCGTAAATCAGCGCGAGCACACCAATGTGGATCGCCGGTTCAAGCACCAGCCAGGCAAGCGCCGCGCGCCGTCCGAACATGCGGACCACGGCTTCGCGAAGAATCAGTGCGTGGAGAGCGGCCCTTGCAACTGCCAGACCGCTGCGCTGCTGGGTCAACGTCATTTGACCGCTCCAACAGCGGGGGGGCTGGTGGAAGCCTCACTGTTTGCAACATAGGTGTATGCCGGTGCGCGTGCAGTCTGTGGCGTCCTTGCATGGCGCTTCGGCCAGACAAGACCCGCTTTGGTTTCGGGACCCTTCAAGGGGCGGTAGAAGCTCCCATTGAGCTGCGTGTTGTCAATCAGAAGTCGGCAGAAACTCCTGGCCATGCCAGGTGCCGGGCGGTTGTTGGGGGCGGCCCGCCAGAAGCGATCGAGCTCGCCCTGGTAGGTGAGGCCAGGGAGGTCATAGAGCGCCGTTCCACAAGCGAAGGTCGGGGTGCCGTGGTGAAGCGCTGAAAGACCGACTGTGCTGTTGATGACGACGACCCCGGCTGCTCGCTGCAGCAGGCTGGGAAGGTGCTGGTCGTGGATGTAGAAGGTGCGTCCTTCAACCCCGAGCCTTTTGGATGCCTGCTCAATGACGCGGCGGTGGTCGGTGTGGCCCCGGTCCATCGGGTGGTGCTTGAATGCAATCCTTGTTCCCGCTGGCGCGTTCGCCGCGAACGATTCGAGGACGTGCTCGATGAATCCGGTGATGTCCTTGAATGCGGCGTGAACGGTCACCTGGGAGTCGTTATGAACTTGCAGAGGAACCAGGTAGAAGGGCGGCTTGCCTCGCTCCAACAGCGTCGCCATCACATCGCGCTCCAGCCAACGATAAAGAGGCTTTCGCAGCGCGGAGCGAATCCACCGCGCACCTTCAAGCAGGCCGATCGGCCTGTGATGCTTGTAAAAAGGGTAGAGCGGCCAGCAGGCCCAATGGGCCACCCCATAGGCAAAGGCTTGCCACGCCATCGAGGGGAATGTGTTCCCCACCGCCCGGGGTGGCGTGGCCTGCGAGGGGGTGGCAGCCATGTTGCTGGAAGCATCGGCTAAGAATTTCGAATTGCCATTCACGCCGAATCGCTCGAGGGTCACGAAGTCCGGGCGGATATAGCCCTCCTCGAAGACACCGACCTGCACGTTCAGCTTCAGCGCGATCCGGCGTGCGGACTGATGTAGCGGCCTGCAGTCACCGAACAGAAGAATGCAGTCGATTTGCTCGCGCTTGATGCACGATTCAAGCCATTGCGGCCAGGAGGCGAGAGGCCCCCTGAAATTCAATGCGGAGCCCGGGTGGAACAGCCAATCCCCACCATTGAAGTTGACCTTCCTCACATAGGCGCCTGCAGATTCGAGAGCCCACGTGAGGCGCTGGAAAAATGAGCCCACTGGTCCCTGCAGAAGCAGCACACGCCGGCCTCGAAAGGACTCAAAGCCCTCGCGGATCATGTGCTTGGCTCCACATACCGTGAGGCAGCAGCAAGCAGAGCCTTCTGCAGGCGAGAGCGCAGGGAGGCAGGTGCGACTACCACAACATCAGCCCCGTAGCTCAGGATGTCAGCGATGAGCTCGCGGTCGTCGGAAAAGGGGATCCGTAATTCATACGAGCCGTCTTCATGCGTCCGAGCGATCTGCCGGGAGTGCCAGACTTCGGAAGTCACCCAGCGTGCCCGGTGCGGGGTAAAGCGCAGGACGGCCCAGTCTTTGGGTTTACCAAAGAAGATTCCGTATGCTGCATTCACCGACTCATCGACTTTTTCCGGGTCAAGGTCCATGCACGGAACCTCAAGTACCCTTGCCTCAAGCAGCCCGTCGATTGCAAAGAGACGTAGGGAGTCTCGCAAGTGGCACCAGGCCGCCAAATACCAGTTGTCCCTGTACAGAATCACTTTCTGCGGCGAAACATCACGATGTGTCGCTTCACCGCGATCGCGGTTGTAATGGGTGATTCGCAGCTTCTTGCGAAGCACGTTTGCCACGTTGACCGCATCCAGCAATTCCGTTGCTATCCGACGCTTGCGAGCATGCAAGATCCGTGTCCGTCGAGGTCCGGAGGACAAATCAATTCCATGCTTGCGCAGTAAGGCCCACAGCGCGGGTCCGATGCCATCCAATTTCCCGCCGACCACGCCCGGTTGAAGTTGGGCCACCACGTGCTGGATCGCCCCTAATTTCGCCAGGTCTTCCCGATCCAGCCAGAGACCTGGCAGTTCCTGGAGCTTGTTGTCGGTGTCAAGGAAATACCCGCCTCGGTCCCGATCGAAACGAATTGGGAGATGGAATTGGTCTCTCAGCTTGGCTAGGTCGCGCTTGAGGGTCGCCCGAGAGATTTCCAGCTGAGCGATGAGCTTTTCGGCAGGCAGTACGCGTCGCCCGCTTAGCAGGCTTTTGTACTTGTACAGACGCAGTATTTCGCTCATGAAGTGGATGCCAAGGTGTCGTTCGACTCACCACGAAGTTAGGCCGTCCCGAGCTCGTCACGCGATCCTTGTGATCCGGAATAAGATGATCAAAAGGACTAACATTTGTGAAGGCTACGAGCTCACCTTTTGATGCCTGACGTCTTTTGGCCAGGCTCAGCTTCTGAGCTTTTGGGTCTCGCCCTGCTGCGGGGCGTATGACTCGGTTACAACTTATTCCCGCGATGCTTGCCATGGCTGGTCGAGGCTGCGACGGCGGTTACGCCGTGAATGGCACCCTGGCGTGGTTGATGCCGATCACACATGGGTGACCCGGTGCGCCTCGCTACCCATGACGGGAACCGAGGCATTCGGCTCGAAGAGAGTTAGGCGCAAAGGGCTGGTTGCACGGTGGCACCTGGGTGGCAGGCGCTCGTGTGCAAGGCGGTAGCTCGTGACCCGGTACGATTCGCGGAGTTCATGTCCGTTTCTGCCTGAATGTCCGCAGTCCCTCCAATCCAAACCGACATCGCCATCCTGGGCGCTGGCGCCGCCGGCATGTTCGTGGCCTTGGCTGCCCAGGCCCGGGGTCTGTCCGTCACGCTCGTCGAGCCGATGGCGGACACCCCGAACAACTTCGCCATCAGCGGAGGGCTGTTCCCCGCGGCGGGTTCTTCGCTCCAGTCGGCGGCCGGCGTGAAGGACGCGCCCGCCGCCTGGCTCGAGGACCTGCGTGCGTTCGCGCCGGGCATGGTCAACGAGCACATCGCCGAGGCGGTGGCCCAGGCGCTGCCGTCGGCCACCGCCTTGCTGGTGGACCGGTACCAGGCGCCGATCCGCTTCCTGGCGGACGTGGTCGCTCCGGGGCACAGCCAGACGCGCTTTCACAGCGTCGAGCCCGCGTCTGGCACCGCGATGCATGCTTGGTTCCGTGCAGCATGCCGGGCACAGGCCGGAATCCGCTGGGTGGAGGAACGAGTCGAGGTCGAGCGCCGCGCGGGCGGGGTCGGGAGTGGGGTCGCGAGTGGGTTCGCGAGTGGTTTCGAACTCCACGCACCCGGGCTTCGCATCCAGGCGCCCCAGCTGGTGCTGGCCGGCGGCGGCTTCGGCGGCAACCCGGAACTGGTGGCCCGTTTCATTCCCGGC
>JACCDY011358408.1_pt1 | contig 18369 bp, 17 predicted proteins | sample 7446391 | NCBI WGS metagenome assembly JACCDY01 (sample SAMN15323451, study PRJNA562643) | freshwater metagenome | isolation source: river surface water | place: USA:Blue River Watershed | collected 2017-08-18
GTCGCCAAGTTACAAGCTGATCGAGAAACTCGAGGCCCTCGGCGCCACCGTCGACTACCACGACCCGTATGTGCCGGTGATCCCGAAAACCCGCGAACACCCGCAATACGCCGGCCGCCAATCGGTGGCAGCCATCACCGACGATTACGACCTGATCCTGCTGTCGACCGGCCACGACGCCTACCGCAGCTTCGACTTCTCGCCATTCAAGACGCCGCTGGTCGACACCCGAAATGCGGTCGCCGAAACCCAGCGCCCGAGCCATTACTTCAAGGCTTGAGCGACCGTCCCGCTCCCCGCTAGGCTCGACCATTCCACCATGCCCGATTCCGCCGCAGCTCCGGTCCACGTCATCTGCATCCATTGGGGCAACGCCTACGATGCCGAAGACATCAACAAGCTGCACTCGATGGTCCGGCGCAACACCAGCCTGCCGCTGCGCTTCCACCTGTTCAGCGACAGCCCGCCACCTGGATTGTCGGAGCAAATCGAAGTCCACCCGGAGCCCGGCCTGAAGATCCCGCACGAAATCAACCGCTACAGCTACCGCAAGGAAGCCGCCCTCTGCGACGACCAACTCGGCGGCCTCACCGGCCAGCGGGTGTTCTTCTTCGATCTGGATGTGGTCATTACCGGCAACCTCGACGAGTTGTTCGCATTCCCGCAAGGCGACCGCTTCTACATCATCAACGATTGGAACACGCGCGGCAACCATGTCGGTCAAGCCTCCTGCTACTCGTTCGTCGTCGGCACACTGGGATTCATCAAGAGCGACTACGAGGCCGCCCCCGAACGCTACCAGAAGCAGTTCGGCACCGCCTCACAGGAATACCTCTCGGCCAAGGTGATCGAACGCTTCGGCGCGCTCAACTTCTGGCCGGACGCCTGGTTCCGTTCGTTCCGTTTCCACTGCCTGCCGCACCCGCTGCTGCGCTGGTTCGTCACCCCGAACCGGCCGGACCCGCAAACCAAGGTGATCGCCTTCCACGGCCACCCCGACATCCAGGATGCGCTGGCCGGCCGCTGGGGGCTGCCCGGCGACAGCAAACGCGCCAAGGGGTGGAAGAAACTCTACAAGCATTGCAAGCCGACGCCCTGGATTCTGGAGTACTGGAAATGACCGACGCTTCACCCCAATCGATGACTCCGGCGAAGACCGACCGACGCAAACTGCGCGTGGCCTACGCGGATGTGCCGCCCGGCTACGTCGAAGGCGTGCTCAAGCACGTCGAACACCTCTACGACATCGAACTCACCCGCGACCGGGATGCCGACTACGTCTTCCACTCGTGCGACGGATTCGACGTGCTGAAATACCCGGGCGTGCGCATCTTCATCACCGGCGAGAACGTCACGCCCAACTTCGCCATCAGCGACTACGCGTTGGCCTTCGACAAGCTCGATTTCGGCGACCGCTACCTGTGGACGCCATTGTTCAAGTGCTTCAAGCGCCCCGACAACCCGTTCCTGAGCCGTCCTGACCCGGACACCGTGCTGGCCGCCAAGACCGGCTTCTGCGCCTACGTGATGTCCAACACCACCAACAGCGACGACGCACGCGTGCGCATCTTCGACCTGCTCAACGAATACAAGCGTGTCAGCTCCGGCGGCCGCTGGCGCAACAACGTCGGCGGCCCGGTGAAGGACAAACTCGCGTTCCAGCGCGAGCACAAGTTCGCCATCGCCTTCGAGAACTGCTCGTATCCGGGATACCTGACCGAAAAGTTCTTCGACGCCGTGGCCGCGGACACGATCCCGATCTACTGGGGCGACCCCGACATCGGCTCGTTGTTCAACCCGAAGGCATTCATCAACTGCCACGACTTCCCCTCGCTGGAAGCGGTCGTCGAGCGCGTGCGCGAGATCGACAACGACGACAACCTCTACCGCGCGATGCTGACGCAGCCATGGTATGTCGATGGCAGCGAACCGGAATGCCTGCGGGACGAAACCTTCACCCGCTTCCTCAGCCACATCTTCGACCAACCGCTCGAAGCCGCCTACCGCCGCAACCGCGGTCGCTGGGGCATCAAATGGGAACAACACCTCTACGACATGTACCACCGGCCGTGGGTGCAGGCGTTCAAGAACCTGCGCAAGGGCTGGCGCCGGCTCTACCACACGGTGATGCCCTACCGCAAACGCTTCTGAGCCGCCGTCATGACCAAGCGACGCCAACTCCGGATCAAGCTGATCGCCCGCGGCCAGAACGGACGGGCGTGGGGCAAACAACTGCCGGCGGACGGCAGCTTCACCGGCGAATGCTCGTTCCACTTCAACCTCGATGAATCCGACTATGACTGGTTGGTGGTCATCGACGATGTCTCACGCGGACTGATGACGCCCGCCGAGCCACTCCGCTGTGCGGACGACCACACGCTGCTGGTCACCACCGAGCCGCCGACCATCACCCATTTCGGCAAAGCGTTCTGCGCGCAATTCGCACATGTGCTGACCACACAGCCGCCCGCAGCACTGCCACACCCGAACCGCATCTACTCGCACACCGGCAACCTCTGGTTCAACGGCCACCGCTACACCGAACTGCACGAACAGCCGCTCCCTGCGAAAACCAGCCTGCTGTCGACCGTCTGCTCGTCCAAACAGCAGAAGCACACGATCCACAACGACCGCTACCGGTTCACCCAGTGGCTGATGCAGCAACTGCCCGGCATCGACCTCTACGGCCATGGTTCGAAATTCATCGAACACAAATACGACGCGCTCGACCCGTATCATTTCCACCTCGCGATCGAAAACTACCGCGGCCCGCACCACTGGACCGAAAAACTCGCCGACCCATTCCTCAGCGGATGCTTTCCGATCTACTACGGTTGCACCAACGCGGCCGACTACTTCCCGCGCGAAAGCTTCCTGGAAATCGACATCTACCGCCGCGAGGAAGCGCTGGAGAAAATCCGCGAGCGGATCGCCATACCACCGACCGACTCGACCACCGTCGACGCGCTGCAGGAGGCGCGCCGCCGGGTGCTGCATGAACACAACCTGATGTTCATGATTGAAAAACTCGCACTCGAGCATTTCAACCCTGCGCGCCCAGCCAGCGGACGCCGGCTCCACGGTCGCAAGCAGATGCGCTGCCTGCGACCTGCCGACAGCCTGCGCTTCGCCCGCTGGCACCTCGCCCGCCGATTCAATCACCGGCCATCGCCCATGACGCCATGAGCTTCGCCACCTTCCTCATCAATCTCGACCGCGCAACCGAACGGCTGCAGCGGATGGACGGGATCCTGCAACGGCTCGGCATTCCCTACAGCCGCCTTCCCGCCGTGCTCGGCGACCTGCTGGAAGAGCCGATCGCCAACTTCGATGAACTCGGCTTCCGCATCCGCACCGGCAAGCACCGCAACAAACGCGAGATCGGCTGCTACTTCAGCCACCTCAAGGTGATGGAGGCATTCCTCGCCACCGACCACCAACACGCGCTCGTCCTCGAGGATGACGCGGAACTGCCCGATCATTTCGTGAGCCTGCTCGAATCCGCGATCGCCGCCTCACAACACTGGGACCTGCTGCGACTGAGCTCATCGCGCGAGGGCAGCTACCTGCCGCTGCAGGAACTCGGCCACGGCCATCGGTTGGTCGTCAACACCCGCGTGCTCAAGAACACCGCTGCCTACATGGTCAACCGCCGGGCCGCACAACGGATCCTCGCCACCCTCCAACCGATGCGCCTGCCCTATGACGTCGCCCTCGACCGCGACTGGACGATGGACATCCGCAGCGCCTGCATCCACCCGTTCCCCGTGGCGCTCGCCGACGTGCCCGGCCAGATCCCCAAGGCGAAACGCTCGCTGCTGTTCCGCGCCACCACCTTCCATCTGCTGCATCTGATCGACAGGCTTCGCCGCAAGCGGTATCGCACCCGCTGCGCCGACGATGGCACTCACCAATGAGCCAGCCACCGCACATCCCGTCGTCAGCCGCCGACACGGTCACCACTGGTGCACCGGCAATCCTCTTCCTCATCTTCAACCGCCCGAACAAGACCCGCGAGGTGTTCGATGCCATCCGCCGCCAGCGCCCGGCACGTCTCTACATCGCCGCGGATGGCCCGCGCTCCGACCACCCGGAGGATGCCGACCGCTGCGCCAAAACCAGACAAATCCTCGACGAAATCGATTGGGACTGCACAGTGCAGACCCTGCCGCGGGATCGCAACCTCGGGTGCCGGAATGCGGTGTCCAGCGCCATCGATTGGTTCTTCGAACACGAAGAGGAAGGCATCATTCTCGAAGATGACTGCCTGCCACATCCCTCGTTCTTCGCCTTCACGGCAACCTTGCTCAGCCACTACCGCAACGAGCCACGGATCATGATGATCTCCGGCACCCGATTGCTGCCCACGCCATCCCAATCCAACCATGGCTACGACTTCACCCGGATTCCCTCGATCTGGGGCTGGGCCACCTGGCGGCGCGCATGGCGGCACTACGACGTCGATATGAAATCCCTACCCGCATTCCTGCGGGACGGCGGACTGCACGGAATCAGCAACGACACCGACATCCGCAACCATTGGATCCACTGCCTGATTCCAACCTACCAAAAGAAAATCGATACCTGGGACTACCAGTGGTTGTTCTGCATGCTGCAGCAAGGCGCATTCGGCATCTGCCCAGCACTCAACCTGGTGCGCAACACCGGCTTGGATGGCGACAGCACCCACCACCACAACCCCGGACTGGCTGCAAGCACCAACGATGTCCACTCGGTCACCATCACCGGCCATCCGGACCACATCACGGCCAATCCATGCGCAGACCTCGAGGTCTACCGCTGCCACATGGACGTGAAGCACGACTCGTTTCGCAACCCGCTGCTCAGGCTTCGCAGACGGATCAGCCGACGCATGAAATACCGCAGGATGCTGCGACGCTTCCTGGCGGGTGCGGCGCCATCCCCTTGAAATCACCGGTCATCCGGCCGCGGATGCTCAATACCGGCGGAACCATCTGCGGATCCACGGCCGGTTATCCCTGAACCTGCGGTGCATCGCCAGATTTGCCTCATCCTCCAAGGGTTGCGGATCGAACACGAAGCCATCGGTCTTGTCCCACAACGACTCATGCCAGAACCGGTCGGTCGGCGCACAATGGACTCCGCTGCCATCGTTGCCGATGTTCTGCACCAGGCTCTTGCGCGGGTAAATCGTCAAGCGATCATGCAGGTATTGGTGATACATCGCATTGACATCCATCGCTTGGATCCGTCCTTGCGCCTGCAGGCGGATCATCTTGTCAAGGTCGCGACCGCGGCGCACCAGTCGCGCGCGGTCGATACTCTCCATCGCGCCCGACGGAACCTGAGCGAGCCGTTCGAAGTTGCGCTTGGTGATCCCTGCACCCCAGGCGCAGAATCTGGCCATGGCGAAGACATCGGTCGCGCTCCGCCAATCCAGTGGCGCACAGTAACCACTGACGCTGAGCACCCGCTCGTCATCCTGATAGAAATCGAGCGCATCGTTCATGAAGCGTAGGAAGCCGGGGGCAGTGATGATGTCATCCTCCATGAAAATCACCCTGCCGAAATCTCCGGCCAACTGGCTCATACTGCCGATCACATTCTGGTAGCAGCCGTTCTGACTGCGCTTGACGATCTCGACACAACGGAAGCCGGTCACCGTCGAGAGGAAATCACGCACCGCCTGGACCTCCTCTTCATGCCCTGGCCGCGGGGCGTCGGAAAAGAAGAACACTTCGCTTTGAACAGCAATGCTGTTCGCCTGCAACGCTTCGACGGCACGCTGAAGATGACCCAGCCTGGTATAGCACGGAATGGCGATGGGAGCGAGAGTCGAGCACATGCGCAACAGCAGGAAAAACGCCGGATTGCCGCACAGATCCAGTATATTTCGCACCAACATCCAGAAGCACCGGCAAAAAAACCAGATTATCGTTTGCCTTGGTCCGCCGCAAACATCCATGCTCAAGCATCACCCATCGCATTCAAGCAACCTGAACTGACGATCGATGACTCAACCGATTTTCATCTTCTCACTGCCCCGATCCGGGTCAACCCTACTGCAGCGACTGCTGATGACCAATCCGCAGGTCGCCTCGCTAGGCGAACCCAGCCTGCTCTTGCGCCTCCTCGGCAACGACGAACTCAGCGCCCGTCGCTCGGTCTACTGGGAGTTCCTGGTCGACATGGCCGTCAACGACATGAGGTCGCACTGGAACGGCTACGACGAAAGCTACCGCAACGGCGTGCGCCGGATGATGCTCGACATCTATCAGGGGTTGGCCGGCGGCAAGCCGTTCTTCATCGACAAAACCCCACGCTACACACTGATCGCCGAGGAGATCCGCAAGACCTTCCCCGAAGCCAAGTGCATCGTGCTCTGGCGCCACCCACTGGCGGTCGCCGCATCGATGTCCGCAGGTTCGGGAAGATCCCGCTGGTTTCCCGAAGATCACGCGGTGGATCTCCAGCAAGGGCTGCTGCGGCTGGACGCCTTCACCCGCAAGCACAAGGATGACATCTGCGTGGTCCGCTACAGGGATTTGGTCACCGAACCCGCCAGAGAGCTTGAAAGGATCGGCAGCTACCTCGGTTGGCCCGACCTGCCGAAGGCGCTGGATAAGCCACTGCCGGAAGACAACGGTGGCAGCCTCGGCGATACGACCGGTGTGAAAAAATTCAAGGCAATCAGCACCGAAAGCCTGCATGCCTGGGAGCAGAGTTATCACAACTTCTACCGCCGCAATTGGGCGAAACGCTACTGCAGCGGCGAACGTTTGGAAGTGATGAAGTCCCTCGGCTATGACTTGCCCGCAAGCATTGTCAACGGCAGCGGCGGAATCATCAGTGGCATTCTGGACGCTATTCACGCAACGATGAGGCGGCGACGCCGCATGACTCACCCGCGCTGGGTCGTCCGTCAGCATCGGGACTACCTCCGGGACTTCGGCTTCGACGTCAGCTGGAGGTGACGACCGATCAGCCGAACTCCTTCTCCGCGGCAGCAAGCGCCATGCCCACCACCTGGTCCATGTTGTAATACCGGTAGGTGGCCAGACGACCGATGAAAATGGTGCCAGGATCCTGATCCGCCAGCTCCTTGTACCGCTGGTAAAGCGCGGCGGAATCCGGATTAGGGACCGGATAGTAGGGCTCCGTGTCGGGGCCGAATTCCGCCGGATACTCGCGCACCAGAGTGGTCCCCTCATGCTGTTGGCCGGTCACATGCTTCACCTCGACGATGCGGGTGAACTCCTCATCGTTCGGGTAGTTGACCTGCACCGCAGGCTGCCAATGCCCCGGCTTGCCGCTGAGCGGCTCGCGCTGGCGCAACGCCTCGCCAGCGACGTGCTCGCGCTCGAAACGCAACGATCGATACGGCAGCGGACCGAACCGGTAGTCGTAGAACGCGTCGATCGGCCCGGTGTAAACCATCCGCGCGAAACACACCTCACCCAACAACTCCCGATAATCGGTGTTCAGCCGCAGCGTCAGCCGGTCACCGCATGCCTCAACCAGATTCTGGAAGAGCCGGCTGTATCCGTCCTTCGGCATCACCTGGTATTTCTCGCTCAGGCAGCTGTCCTCGCGATTCGTGCGCATCGGCACCCGACCGCAGACCGAGGCATCGAGCTCGCGGGGATGCCGCTTCCACTGCTTGAGCGTGTATCCCTTGAAGAACAATTCATAGAACTCGCGACCCACCTGATCCAGGATCACCTCCTCTGAATTGGCGGGTTGCGGGTGCGGGATGCGATGCTCCTCCAGCCAGCGCTCGAACTCTTCGGAAGTCGCCGCCCTGCCGATCAACTGCTCGAAAGTGTTGAGGTTGATCGGAAAACTCCAGAAGCGGCCGCCGGTCCACGACTTGATCGCGTATCTGGCGGGGCGCCATTCGGTGAAACGGCTGAGATACTCGAGAATGCGCTCGGAATTGGTGCGGAAATAATGCGGACCGTAGGTATGAATGAGCACCCCGTGCTCGTCGAATTCATCACGGCAGTTGCCGCCGATGTGCGGGCGCTTGTCCACCACCACGCATCGCTTGCCCCGCGCGCATGCCTGCTCGGCAAACACCAGACCGGCGAATCCGGCGCCGACAATCAGATAATCACAGTCCATGAATCACGGCAGGCATCGCGGGTGAGCCGATGCGCAATCACCCCGATTAGTGGCAACCACCTCCGGCCCGCAAGTAAAATGACCTGCAGCGCGCAGCACGACGCTTGATTCGACAGCGGAGATGCCCTTGGATCCCCGCATGGCCCGGAGCCCGGCATTCTCGATCATCACGATCTGCTTCAACGAGGCGGTGGACATCCGTCAAACCTGCGAGAGCATCGTCGGCCAGACACATGCGGATTGGGAATGGATCGTCATCGACGGCGGCTCGACCGACGGCACCGTCGGCATCCTCGATGAATTCCGCGAACACATCGACTGCCTGGTTTCCGAACCTGATCAGGGGATCTACGATGCGATGAACAAGGGGATTACCAAAGCCAGCGGAGAATACCTTGTCTTCATGAACGGCGGCGACCTTTTCGCCTCACCCGACGCGCTGGCATGGGTGGCTGCCGCGCCGGACAAAGACCTGATTTACGGCGACCTGATCTTCGACAAGCCCGACGGAGAGCTCGTCACCTATCCCGACCAACTCAACTCCGGATACCTGTTGCACCACATGGTGCCGCACCAGGCGACGTTCTACCGGCGTTCGTTGTTCGATCGCTTCGGCCGATACAACACCAGTTTCCGGATCGCCGCAGACTACGACCTCTATGTGCGCTTGTTGGAGATCGGCGGCATCAGCCATCATCACGTGCCCCGACCACTGGCAATCTTCAAGCGCGACGGCATCAGCAACCACCGCGATCACCGGCAACTGAAGAAGCGGGAGAACCACCGCATCCGCATGAAGTATTTTCCAAGCTACCGCTGGACCAGCAAGGCGTGGAGACAAATCCTGCGCGATTTCATCCAGCGGCTTCGCGACGACAAGTAGGCAGTCACGCGGCGGAGCGACCCGCCTTCAGGCGCGGTTCAGATACGCAAGGCATCGGTAATACCAGATGCCTCGACTCAACCGGAGCGCCATTTTGCTTGGCTTCTTGCAATATGGCAGCAGCTCGTCCTTGTGATCCATCAGTATCCTGCGGAGCTTGAAGTTGATGAAGCACGACTCAAGCCTCTTCGTTTCATCGGCAAGCACGCCGACCAAGTCCCTTTCTCCATCGGCAAGCACCATCAATCCACGGAGGTATTCCAGCAGGGCGATCCTTCTGTTGATCCTGGAAGCAATCACCTCACGGCGCTTCAGCATCCCCCTGATCGGATTCCAGTGACGCTTCCGCTTGCGCAGTGACACGTTGCCGCCATGCACCCGGTAGTGCGACAATACCGCATCCAGCGGCTTAATGCCGCCCAACGCTGACGCCACCAGAGTAACCCAATAGTCGTGAGCGGCAACCGCATCCGGAAACGGCAAGGCATGCTTCAGCACCGCCGAATCGATCATGCTCAGGTGCCCTGTGACGGGAAAGGAAAACAACAATCCCAGCGGGCACCTGCCCTCAGGCCGCGGCGTAGCCACCCTCGGCGGCGCGATCGGCACCCCATCACCATCGATGTAGGAAGGCACTGAATAAATCAGCGACCGCCCACCAATCTCCCTGACGAAGGTTTCGATCTTTTCCGGAAACCAGACATCGTCCTGATCGCAAAGGGCGATGTATTGGCCCGAGCAGCGGCCGAGCGCCTTTTCAAAATTACGGCAGTATCCGAGATTGACCTCATTGAAGCCCAGATGGATGCAAGCGTGCCTGGCCTCATATTCTTTCAGGATCTCCCGCGTCGAATCCGTCGAGCAGTCGTCCTGGATGATGATCTCAATCGGCCTGTAACTCTGGGCAATGAGCGAATCCAGCTGCTGCCTAACGAAGCGCTCGCCATTGTAGGTACACATGGCGATCGACACGAACGGCGGCTCATTTGGTGGGTGGCTTGGCATGGATGGATCAGGACAGGCGGCCGATCGTCAACGACGGGATGGTTGTAACCGCTGAACGGTTTGCCTCAAGCGGATTTGGTGAAATGCGCGCCGTGCCGGGGGTAGGACCACCGGCAGCGCTACCGCGGCCTGCACTTGCAGCACCCCCAGGCTGGGGACTGGTCGGCAAAGGCACGACGACCCATCAAGTGACCATCCCGCCAGTCGTCTCACAAATGAGACTTGCCATGCCTCTGCGGCGCATGAAACTTGAACACACAAAGGTCCTGCTGCCGCTTGCAGCGGGTTGCGGGCGGCTGCCACCCGAACAATTGCCCATTCAGCGCATGATATTCTTACTTGGAGGATCCGGTTACGTCGGACAGGCATACCAACAGCTGCTCAGGGCGAAGGGCGTGCCATACCGGTCACTCCAGCGCTCGACGCTCGACTACACGGATCCGCAGGTGCTGCTTGCCGCACTACGGCGGGATCGGCCGGATTTCCTCATCAATGCAGCGGGCTATACCGGCAAGCCGAACGTGGACGCCTGCGAATACGACAAGACCAACTGCCTGTTCGGCAATGCCGTGCTGCCCGGCCGCATCGCACAAGCATGCGAGGAAGCCGGCGTGCCCTGGGGCCATGTGTCCTCGGGTTGCATCTTCACCGGATCCAGACCCGACGGATCGGGTTTCACCGAGGAGGACACCCCCAACTTCACTTTCCGGCAGAACAATTGCTCGTTCTACTCCGGCACCAAGGCTCTCGGTGAGGAGGTCCTCGCCGGATCCGGCAACGTCTACCTCTGGCGGTTGAGGATCCCCTTCAACAACATCGACAGCCCGCGCAATTATTTGAGCAAGCTGATGAACTACGACAAGCTGCTGGATGCCGCCAACAGCATCTCGGAGCTGGATGAGTTCGTTGCCGCCACGTTTGCCTGCTGGGAAAACCACGTGCCTTTCGGCACCTACAACGTCACCAACCCCGGCGCTGTGACCACCCGTGAGGTCGTCGATCTGATCCAGCAAAGCGGGGTCTGCTCCAAATCATTCCGCTTTTTCACGGATGAGACGGATTTCATGAATACCGCCGCTTCGACACCACGCAGCAACTGCATCATGGACTCAGGCAAACTGCTTGCCGCCGGCATCACCATGTCGCCGGTCCACCAGGCAATTGAAAACGCGTTGGCCCGCTGGCAATCATCCCCAACCCGGACACTCGCACCATGAAGATCATCGTCACTGGCGGTGCGGGATTCATCGGCAGCAACCTGATCCGGATGCTGATCGAGAACACCGGACATGAAGTTCTCAACATCGACGTGCTGACCTACGCCGGCAACGAGGAATCCCTGGCGGATGTGGCCGGCAACCCACGCTACTCGTTCCTCAAGGCCGACATCGGCGATGCCCACGCCATGCACGCGGCATTCGCAAACTTCCAACCGGACTGGGTCATGCATCTGGCGGCCGAAAGCCATGTCGACCGCTCGATCGACGCGCCCGACCAATTCATCCGGACCAATGTCCTCGGCACCTTCAACCTGCTGCAGGCGGCCAGAACCCACTACGAAAGATTGCCGGTCGAAAGGAAAACCGCCTTCCGCTTCCTGCATGTATCCACCGACGAGGTCTACGGCTCGCTGGGCAAGGAGGGATTGTTCACCGAAACAACCCCGTATGACCCGCATTCCCCCTATTCGGCAAGCAAGGCCTCATCCGACCATCTGGCCCGCGCCTGGGCGGACACCTACAAGCTGCCGGTCATCGTGACCAACTGCTCGAACAATTACGGCCCCTACCAGTTTCCCGAAAAACTGGTGCCGGTGGTCATCCTCAAGGCGCTGCGGGGCGAACCCATCCCGGTTTACGGCAAAGGCGAGAACATCCGCGACTGGCTCTATGTCGGCGATCATGCCGAGGCACTGCTGCTGGCCGTATCCCAAGGCACTCCGGGGCAAACCTACAACATCGGCGGCAACAACGAGCAGCGCAACATCGATCTGGTGAGGATGCTGTGCGAGCTGCTCGATGAAATGCGCCCGCTTGGCGAAGGCAGGACATACGCTGACCAGATCACCTTCGTCCAGGATCGGCCGGGGCACGACCTGCGCTACGCCATCGACGCCTCCAAGATCAAAGCCGAACTCGGCTGGTCGCCCAAACAGGATCACCGATCCGGATTCCGCCGCACCGTGCAATGGTACCTGGAAAACGGCGATTGGACCGACCGCATCCTGAGCGGCGAATATCAACTCCAACGCCTCGGCACCCACAAGCACCATGAATAGGAAAGGAATCATCCTCGCCGGAGGCACCGGAACCCGTCTCTACCCGCTGACCATCGCCGTGTCGAAGCAGTTGATGCCGGTGTATGACAAGCCGATGATCTACTATCCGCTCTCCGTGCTGATGCTGTCGGGCATCCGTGAGATCCTGATCATCTCGACACCCGAGGACCTGCCGCAGTTCCGCAAGCTGCTTGGCGACGGCAGTGCCTACGGCCTGTCCTTGAGTTATGCCGAACAACCATCGCCGGATGGACTGGCTCAGGCATTCATCATCGCCGCGGACGCCGGCTTCCTGAACGGCGAACCCTGCACCCTGATCCTCGGCGACAACCTGTTCTATGGCGATGAATTCGTCCACGCCTTGAAATCAGCGGCGTCACAGCAAAGTGGCGCCACCATCTTCGGCTATCCGGTTTCCAACCCGAACGACTACGGGGTGGTGGAATTCGACGAATCCGGCAAGGCGGTCTCGATCGAGGAGAAACCAGCGAAGCCCAAATCCACCCACGCGGTGCCCGGACTCTATTTCTATGATGGGGATGTGACGGTCATGGCCCGCAACCTCAAACCAAGCGCGCGCGGCGAACTTGAAATCACCGACATCAACCGGCTCTACATGGAGCGCGGCGACCTCCACGTGCAAGTCCTCGGCCGGGGAACCGCCTGGCTCGACACCGGCACCCATGACTCCTTGGTGGAAGCCGCTGAATTCGTCAGAGTGATCGCATCCCGGCAAGGTCTCAAAATCGCCTGCCTCGAGGAAATCGCGTTTTCCCGCGGCTGGATCGGCCGGGAAGAGCTCAAGTCGCAGGCGACCAGAATGGGCAAATCGAATTACGGCCTCTACCTTCAGAAAATCCTCCGCGCATCAACGGATTGAACGACACCCCACCACTCGTCAGCGTCTTGATGGCGACCTACAACGGCCAGCAGTTTCTTGCTGAGCAGTTGGAAAGCATCATCAACCAGACCTACCGCAATCTGGAAATCATCATCAGGGATGATGGCAGCTCGGACTCAACCCTGCAGATCATCGCCGACTACGCGCGCACCGACTCCAGGATCCGGTTTCAAATGAATCCGCACAACCTCGGGATCAACGCCAATTTCCTGACCCTGCTTGGCGATGCCCGCGGTGAATATGTCGCCATCTCGGATCAGGACGATGTGTGGAATCCCGCCAAGATCGAGACGCTCATGGCGAACATCGGCAGCTCCAGCCTCATCTACACGGATTCCATCCTGATCGACACCACCGGCCAGCGCACCGGACAAACCCTGCTGCAGAGGCTCGGATTGAAACCGTGCAGCGGAAGATGCTTCATCCAACTGCTCGAAGCGAACAGGGTGTCGGGCCACTCCTGCCTGTTCAGGCGGAACGACGCCACCGGATTGGAAAAATGGATCACCCGGACACCTCCCCCGGGATTCATCTATGACATGCTGATCGCCATGGCTGCCGCATTGCGCAACGGCGTCCATTTCCATGCCCAGCCACTGACATATCACCGGATTCACGCCGACAACCACCACAACAAGCTGAGCGGATCCGGCGAGCGCAAGCGGATGCCTTTCATCTCACGAAAGATCCAGAGAATCCACAAAGGAATACTTGAAGCCAAAAGCAAGTTGGCGCTACTCGAGGCCATTTTCGACGGCTGCCTCACGGACAACAACGCCAACCCATTCAAGCAGAGCCCTCATCCCCTTGAACAGTTCGACTGCTGCCTCCGCAACTCACATTTGTATCAATCACTCGTCAGAATGGGGGCAGACAAGCGTGCCGCCCGGCGCATTTCCGCCGGCCGCTACCGCATGATGTTCCGGATTTTCTAGATCAAAGCGACACCACCAGTCGCAACCACCAACAAGACATTCAAGCCGATCACGACAAGCGCCCGCTGCATGAACCGTTGACAGAATCCGGACACAACCACTTCATTCATCCGTCAAATTCGGTCCGCACCCAGCAAACCTCATCCGCCGACACTACCATGCCCAGCCCCAAAAAAATCATTCTCGCCTGCAAAAAAGGCCTCCGCCTGATGGGCAGCCCGGAATTCGGTAGAGTCCAACAGCTCAATGCCGAGGAGGAGTCCAAGCGCCCGGAACGGTCCGAGATCATCAATTTCATCCTCTCGAAGATGCAGGGACCGACCCGCTACCTGGAAATCGGCGTGCGCAACCCCTCGCACAATTTCGACAAAATCCAGGCCACCGAGAAATACAGCGTGGATCCCGGCTTGGAGTTCAAGAGCAACCCGGTGGACTTTCCGCATACCAGCGATGCATTCTTCTCGCTGATGGATAAGGGGGAGATCCTGGCCGGATTGCAATTCGACCTGATCTTCATCGACGGCCTGCATCTGGCCGAGCAGGTCGACCGCGACATCTCCAACGCGTTGCGTCACCTCAAGGATTCCGGCTTCATCCTGCTGCATGACTGCAACCCACCCTCCGAGTGGCACGCTCGCGAGTGCTACGAATTCTACTACACGCCGGCAGAAGGCGCTTGGAACGGCACTACCTGGAAAGCCTTCCTCAAATGGCGGAGCCAGCCGGGACTTTCCTCATGCTGCGTGGACAGCGATTGGGGCGTCGGCATCATCACCCGCCACATCGAACTCGGCCCGAAACCTTCGTTGGCCAACGAATTCTACGAATTCACGACCTTTCAACAAAACCGCAAGGATCTACTCAACCTGATGGGCTTCGAAGAGCTCAAGTCCGTCATTGAACGCGGCTACAGGGGTTGACCCGGATCAAGACCCGTGTTTTCCGGCAAAATCGTAAGCCGAAGACGGAGTCGTGACGAAAATCCGGCGCCACAGGCGCTCATCGATGCCACGCTGCGCCATCACCTCCGTGAAAGACTCAAGCAGGTAATTCAGGCCCGGCTCTCCGCCGTAACTCCGCCAGTAGGACGGACGGGCGGCATCCATACCGAGCATGAGTTGATCGGGAAACTCCGGCAATAGCGCGGCCAACAACTCCAATGTCGGATTCTCGGCCGTCTTCCAACGGAAAGCGCTGTCGTATTCCAAGTTCACTCCGGTCGCCAGAATCTCGCGGTGGTATCCGGCATCCGGTTTGCGGTCGGTGTGGGAAAGGACGACTTTCGACAGATCAACACCATGCGACTTCAGCAAGTCGGCCTGCTCGAGCGCGCCTTCACCTTGTTCGCAGTGGGTGAGGATCGGTGCGCCGGTCTCGCGGTGCGCAATGGCCGCCGCCTCGAACACCCGCTGCGCCCGCGCGGTGATCCCCTGATCGCCGGTCGCAATCTTGATCAGGCCGGCTCGGTGCTCCGTGCGCTCGACCACAGGGCCGGAGTAGTCGTGACGATCGATCCCCAGCAAGATGTCATCAACGAACAAACGGGACAATTGCTCGACGCTGTAGCGGTTGCCCCAGTGGCCGTCATCGTAGTATTTCGCCAGATGGATGCCGGTCGGGCACAGGATATGAACGCCGGTGCGCCGTGAGATCTCCGCCAACTTGAGCACGTTGCGGCCCGCGTCACAGGGCATCGAATCCACCATCGCCCGACCACCGGCACGATGGAACGCGGTCAATTCCGCCACCGCATTGTCCACCGATTCCAAACGGAAATCAGGAAAGCGCATCGTTGCCACACTCGGATCGATGATCAGATGCTCATGCGCGTAACAGACGCCGAGATCGGCGGGCTCGATATCGCCTAGGACGGTGCGGATCATGACCTGCGGTTGTGTTTCCAGCCATCAGCGCTGATGTCGGCAATCTGCGAAGGCATGTCCAGCACCGCTCCCTGCTCGCGCAACAACGCCTGCAAACGCGACACCGGAACATCGGCGGCAGCAACCCCCTGCGCGGATGCCAGTGCGGCAGCCACGCCGACGGCATGACCCATCGCCATCGTCTGTGCCATCGACCGGCACGAGGCATGCGCGTCGTGGGTGGCACTGAAACAACGGCCGCAGACCCAGACGTTCGACGCGCCCTGCGGCACCAGCGTGCGGTAAGGCACTTCGTAGACACCGCCGTCGGGCACATAGGCCCAGTGGGTTTCCTCCTGACCATCGGCAGATGCACGGTGATCCTCGATCGGAGCACCGCAGATCAGCACCTTGTCATCAAAGGTCGCCTGACCGAGGCAGTCTTCGCGGGTGAGCCGGTAGAGCCCATGGACACGGCGGCTTTCACGCACGCCGATGCTTGAGGAAAGCCCGATGATGTGGGAGCCCTCGAATCCCGGCACACAATCGCGCAGGAAATCTTCGTAGAGGAACGCCTGCCGGCGGCCTTCCTGTTCGGCCGCAGTCAATTGCGCCGCATCCAAACCGGAGAATCCAGCGACCCGCACGGCCACCGTCGAGATGCACCCTTCGGCATTCATCGCGTGGATGCTGCCCGCCTTGCGCGGCAATGCGTGGGTCCCGCGCTCGACAGCCTCCGCCATCTTGTTCATCAACATCTTCTTGCCGCCGGCCTGCTCGTAACGATCCAGGTCGACGTTGCTCATGCGGAAGGTGGTCGTCATCGTCTGCGCCGGCTCCAAGTCGCCGGCGATTTCGAATGGCAACCCGGCCAGCTGGCAGAAATCCGCGTCGCCCGAAGCGTCGATGAATTGCCGCGCGGTGATCCGGCCGAATCCGCGCTTGCCATGCACCACCACCGATTGCGGACGACCGCCGGCATCACACTCGACATCGACGAGTTGGCTGTGCAACAGCACATCCACCCCCGCCTGCGCCAACAACCGGTCCCAAACCCACTTCAAGCGCTCGGGATTGTAGTTCACGCCGGTGCCCGCACCGTAGGTGTTCGGGCGCAGGAAAATCGCGCCCACGGCATCCAGCGCATCCACCACCCGGTCCCCCAACCCGCCCGCGACCTTGCGTGGTTGTTCGCCCGGCGTGAAGAACCCGTAGAACGTGTCGAGCGCCTGCGTCGAAATGCCGCCGGGAAATCCCGCGCGCTCGAGCAAGAGAACCCGCCCGGCACCCGCTTCGCGCGCAGCAATCGCCGCGCAACAACCGGAACTTCCAGCCCCGACTACCAGCACATCCACTTCGGCAATGACTTCGATGCGGGAATGGACGATGGCGGGATGCATGATGAAACGGTCTCGTTGATCAATCGCCCTTGAGCCGGCGCAGGATCTTGTCCACCGCAACCGCCGCGGTCAGCCCGTGCAACTCACGCAGAACCTCCGGCTTGCCATGCTCGATGAACTCGTCCGGCCAGCCGATCCGTTCGACCGGAGTGGCAATCCCCGCATCATGCAGATGCTCGATGACCGCCGCACCAAATCCATGCATCAACACGTGATCCTCGAAGGTGCAGACGACACGGCACTTGCGCGCCTGCCCCTCGATCACCCGCAGGTCCAGCGGCTTGATGAAGCGCGGATTGACCAATGAGACCGACAATCCTTCCTTCTCCAGCAGCGCCTTGGTCTGCTCGGCCATCTCGAAAAACGTGCCCAATCCGAACAACGCGACATCCGCGCCCTCGGCGACCACCTCGGCCTTGCCGATCTCGAGTCGCTGCGGCCGCTCCTTGACCTTGGTGCCGCGGATCGCGCCACGCGGGTAGCGGATCGCCGTCGGACCCTCGTCGTGCAGCGACATCGTGTAGAGCATGTCGACCAACTCGTCCTCGTCCTTCGGCTGCATGTGGATCAATCCCGGAATGTGCCGCAGGTAGCCGATGTCGAAGAGCCCGTGGTGCGTCGGTCCGTCGTCGCCGGACAGGCCACCGCGGTCCATGCACAAGCGCACTGGCAACCCCTGCAGCGCCATGTCATGGATGATCATGTCGTAGGCGCGCTGCATGAAGGTCGAGTAGATCGCCAGGAACGGCCGGAACCCCTTGGTCGCCATGCCGCACGCAAACAGGGCGGCATGCTCCTCAGCGATGCCGACATCGAAATAACGGTCCGGCAATTCCTGCTTGAAGACATCCAGCTTGGTACCTCCCGGCATCGCCGCAGTGATCGCAACGATCTTGGAGTCCTGCTTGGCGAAATCCGTCACCGCCCGGCCGAACACTTCGGAACAGGTCGGCGACCCGGCCGCGCCGGTCGAGCCGTCGTTGATCTGATAGGAACCCA
>JACCDY010246881.1_pt1 | contig 18342 bp, 3 predicted proteins | sample 7446391 | NCBI WGS metagenome assembly JACCDY01 (sample SAMN15323451, study PRJNA562643) | freshwater metagenome | isolation source: river surface water | place: USA:Blue River Watershed | collected 2017-08-18
CCCGCGCCTCGCCAGGCACCGCTAGCCATAAGCTCAAGGGCAATAACCGGCGCGTATGCGGTCTGGGCAACTACGCACTGAGCATCAAGGTCGGCCATCGTCTCTGAGTTATCAGCCACGTGATACAAGAAGGTTGCGCGGTCCTTACCGTCAAGGTCTTTACCGGTAACCAAGATTCCAACGCAGCTCTTACCGGTCATCTGTGGACCAATTTTGGCTGGGTCTGGCAGCACGGCTGCAACAACATCGCGCGGCGAAACATCAACCGGGCCCTGAGCCGAGCGCACGCGATGAGGTTTGGTTTGGTCTAGTCCAAGCTTCTGCAGGGTCTTCAAAACTTCGATGAATTCGCGACCCAAGCCGTACTTAAAGCTGATTCGGTTGGCCCGAATAAATCGCGGCAACATGGTTACTTCTTCGTGCTCGACATTCACACACTCGAGTGATCCGATGCCCTCTGGGAACTCAAAAATCTCAGGCTCGCTGAACGGCTCGGTGGTGTACCAACCGCGGCTGCGCTCGTAAACCACAGGAGGGTTTAGGCACTCCTCGATGGTGGTCCAGATTGATGAGTGGGGTGCAAACAGTTCGTTGCCATCGGCATCGCGAACCGTTAGGTTGCCACCGTCCTTAACGCTGATCTCGTCGATTTCGCTGAACAGATTCTCAGCCGCGTAGCGAGCAAAAACGTTGGACAATCCCGGCTGCGCGCCGCAACCAACCAGCGCCAATTTTCCGGAACGTTCCCACTGGTCGTGCAGGGCAAATTGACCGTCACCCAACTTGATACCCGTTTTGTGGAATGGGTCAGTCTCGTGCGGCTCTGAGATGCTCATTGCCATGTCGATGTAGTTGACACCAGCGGTGTAGGCCGCAGAAAAAATGGTCGGTACAAACTTTGGCTCAACCGCGTTGATGAGGTGAGTCACCTTGTGGTTTAGGCAAAGCTCGGCAACCACAGCTGCCTGGCTGGCGTCAATCTTGGCAGCTAAAAACTTCGATGCCACGCGGTCGCCGTGACGAGCGCGAATCCAGGCGATAGTGGCTTCAGCGCGGGCAAAATCGTAGGCAGAAACGATAAAGATGTCATAAAAACTGCGGGTTGCGGCGATCTTTGCGATTGCATCGCCAACACCACCGGCGCCAACCAAAAGGATTCTCATAGAACCAGCCTACCTAGCGAATGCGTAGGTCTGCGGCTGGGTCATTAACCCAGTCGACAACTCCCTGCCAATCGCTAAAACCGTCTGTCAAAGAGAAGTGTTTTACCCCCTCAAGAATTACAGCACGTGTTCCGAGCGGGTCTCCGTAGGTTGTTTGAACGCCGTTTGGAAGCCAAGGGTCAAGGTCGCTGCCAACCAGCGTGATTGATTTAGCAGAGGCCAGTGCGGCATCAACCACTTGGCGCTTTTTGAGGTTGACCTTTAGGCCCTTGACCTCACCCAAAAGGTCAGGGTCAGCCGGAGCCACAAGCAATAGACGGTCAACCGGCGTCTTGATTTTGCCCTCGGCGGCGGCCTGTATCCAGTTCACACAACCCAGCGAATGACCAATCACAATGGTCTCGCCAGAACCTGCCTCAGCAAGCAAATCCAACTCGGCAAGCAGCAGCTCCTGCCACTCCTCTAGCACCGGGGCATCGGTGTTTGGAAACTGCGGATAAATAACCTGGTGCCCCTGGTGCCGCAGTGCGCTTGCAAGTTTGCGCTGCCAAACACCCTCTTGGCGGCGGTTGGTCCAGCCGTGCATGATCAAAATTCTTGCCATAAAAACAATCTATGTTGTTGCCTGATTTGGGTCTAGCGCGGGCATAACAATCGGTAACTTAGGCAAAGAGTTCAGCAGCCAAAACCTGCCCTGGCTGAACGCCCTTGGCAATGGCAAAAACCGCAGAGCCTATCGGGGTGGTCCATTTATTCAAGAGATCAAACCGCTCTAAGCGGCGCTGAACCGGGATAAATTGCGTGTCAAGATTGCGCTGATAGGCAGTCCAGAGCAGACCAACATCTGGGTTGCCATCGGCCGATACCCCGGTCTCGTAATTGAACGGGCGTCTAAAAAAGCGCTCTCCGGGTGCGTGAGCATGAGCCCTGCGAATGTGTGCAAAGTCAGGGATTACCTTCAGACCGTTTGCATCGACAGCATCAAAATCAATGACATCGGTCTCATTGGCCTTGCCCAGTGGTGCACCGTTGTCGAGCGTGCGGCCAATCACCTGTTCTTTTTCAACCCGACCAAGTTGGTCCCAGGTATTCAGGTGCATGGCAATTCTTCTAAAGACCATGATGGTGCCGCCCTTAATCCAGTTGGGGCCATCGTTAATCCACACCAAATTCTCAAAGTCATCCGTGGCCAGACCGGGGTTATCGGTGCCGTCAACCTGACCCATTAGGTTTCGCTGACGAACACCGTGTGGCACAACGCCCTGGGCGTTAGAGAAACCCTGCTGCGACCAACGCACCGATGCAAAACCAAGACTGTCGGTGATCAGGCGGCGCACGGCATGAGACAACACAATTGGGTCGTCGGCCGAAACATGGATCAGTACATCGCCGCCGCTAAATTCGGATTTCAGGGCGTCAATTTTGAATGCCGGCAGGTTCTTAAAAGAGTCTGGCATTTGGTGCTCGAGCCCCAGCTTTTCGAACATCGCTGGACCAAAACCTACGGTTGCCGTGAGTCGAGCCGGGCCAAGTGCCAGTTGCGGTTGAGCGTCGGCCAGAGCCGCATCTCCCTGGGTTAGCCGGGCAATGTCGTCGGTCAAGAGTGACATCCAGCGGAGCATCGCAGCTCGGTCTACCCCATCGAGAAGATCGAAGGCAACAAAATTGGTAAAGGTTTGTAATTCAAGCTCGATGCCGTTTTGGTGGGCTCCGTAGAATTTTTCTTTGCGTTTGAGCACCGCGGTTTGTGACTTGATCTCGGCAGCTGCAGTGGCTTGATCGGCACCAAACCACGCTCCCGCAGATGCACCAACGATGGCTCCGGCAGAAGCAGATGCCCCGGCCAGAAAACCCCGGCGCGATAATTTATTCAATTGGTTTCTACTCTTGGTTCGAGACGTATTCTTCGTCTCCGGCTAGCGATTCTTTGGCTGGCCAAACCACATCAACGTCATCGGCGCCTTCAAAATCAAGGGTGATTTTTACTTCTTCACCAACTAGCAGCGGCTGCTTTAGACCCATCAGCATTACGTGCAATCCGCCCGGCTCTAGGGTGACGGTCTCGCCAGGGGCAATCGTGATGCCGCCTTCTTTTGCCTGCATCTTCATTTTTCCGTCAACCATTGCAACCTCGTGAACCTCGGTCATCATGGCAATATCTGAGCTTGCTCCAACCAAAGTTATTTCTGAATCAAGGTTGTTGGTGATGGTCGCAAAACCTCCGGTCATGCCACCCGCAGCTTCGGTGCCTTCGTAAACTCGCACCCAGCCGTCAACAACAGAAAGCTCGGCACCAGCCTCTGGCTTGGCTTCAGCACAGCCGGTCAGAGTGGTCAAAAATAGCGTGGCAACTAGGGCAGCGAGAATCTTTTTCATGACCCAATTCTACAATTTGTAGAACAACCATGCAAAACCGCTGGCGGCTAGTCGCGGCTGGCGTTTTGACGGCGCTTGATCCAGAGCACGCCAATCAGCATCAACAGCGCAGATGCCAAAACCCAAGGCCAGATTGAACCAAGGAACAACGCCAAACCGGTGACCGCATTGGTGATCACACCGCCAGCAGAACCATCTCCGTTGCCTTCATTGGCCTCTGGCTTTTCGGTAGCTCCGGTGGTGTCGGTTGGGTCTGGGTCTTCACCATTCGGAATACCGTCGCCATCCATATCTGGGTCTTCACCGTTCGGAATACCGTCGCCGTCGATATCAGAATCCTCGTTGTTTTCGATGCCGTCGTTATCGGTGTCCACCGGCTTCTGACCACCGTTGCCGGTGCCATCAGTTGGGCTTGGCTTTGGAGTTGGCTTGACTGGGCGCGGTGACTCAGATTCCTCTGGGGTCGGCGACGGAGTCGGTGTAGGGGTAACCGGTGGGGCTGGAGGCGCCGGAATGATCTCGGTAACAGTTGCCTCAGCGCCGGCACCATTTACGTTTAGGGCGGCAATCTTGATTACGTAGGTACGTCCGGCCTGAACCTCACTGATTGTGTAGTTCAGGGTCTCGTCGTCAATCTCGATGGTTTGAGTCTCGGCGCCGCCTTCGATTCGAACACGGTATCCGGTAATGGCCTCGCCGCCATCAGATTCAGGGGTAACCCAGGCCAGGTTGATCTTCTTGCCACCGATGTCGTCGACATCGGAGCCAAGTGAACGAGGCTCAGAAGGCGTGGCAACACCAAGGTGAACACCCTCGGTGACATAGTCAGTTGCGGTCGGAGCCAGTTCAGGCGCCGAGGTGACAGTAACCACCTTCACGCTGTAACCAGTAACCGGAGCCGTGGTTGCCGATGGGCTCGGCGACGGGCTCGGTGAAACCGCAGCGGTTCTAAAGGTTGCGGTCCGGAACACGGTGGCACCTGAGCGGAACGAGGCGGTATCGGTGTTGCCATCGGTGGTGCCCGAGCCCGAACCATCAATTGAGCTAACCAAAACGCTGGTGGTTAGGTTGGCGCTTGGTGAAACCATAATTGGATCGCCATAGTCGGTGGTTCCAGCCGGGGCGATGTAAACCTCATAGCCAACGACAGAACTGTCGGTCGCCAACGGTTCATCGAAGTTAATAACCAGCTCATCGAGCGAGCGGTTCGAAGCATCGACGATGTCAACGTAAGAAATCAGGTTGGTAACACCCTGGGTCTGTGCCGCCGGGGTTAGCGGACCAACCAGATCAGAGTAGAGGCCCATGCCAGCGCGGGTAATTGCAGCAACCTTGGCGGTGTAGGCAACGCCGTTTGGAATACCGGTAATCGTGCAGCTGTAGTCCGAACCATCGGTCGGCGCAGTGGCCGAACATGCTGCGTTGGTGTAGACATCGCCGTTGGTATCGGTGATCTCAAATAGGTAGCCAAGCACCGAACTGCCACCCAAGTAGCTTGGAGCGCGGAACGATACGGTGTACCACTGGTTACCGGTCGAGATCGAGGTGACCTTTGGCTTACCGGCAAAGTCAGGGGCAATTTCAAATAGTCGAGTCACCGGAGGTGCCGGTAGGTAGGTTGCGTTGCCAGCCTGGGTGGCAGTGATTTCACACAGACCAGCGCTGGTGTAACGAACGAATGTACCAACACCCGGATAAACAACCAGCTGACACGCAGTTACATCGGCACCGAGCTGGTAGCTAACCGGAAGACCTGAGTTTGAGGTGGCCGCCAGGTAGAAGCCAGGGTCGTTGAAGCGCTTGTTGGCGATCTCGGCAAAGGTGATGGTCTGGTTCAGTGCACCAACAGTAATGCGCTGCTCGGCGTAACCCGCGTTGAACTGTGAGTCACCGGCCTGCACCGCGCGAACATCACAAACACCAACTGCGATGAAGTTGATCTTGCCAGGAGTGGTGGCATCAAAATCACAGATTGTGCCCTGACCCGCGGTGATTGAATAGGTCACTGCCAGTCCGCTGGTTGCAGTTGCAGCCGGGCTGTAGCTGCCCAAAACAACAGGGTTCATCGGGATGGTTGAAGTAAAGGTAACTACCTGGTCTTGCTTTTCAAAGGTAAAGGTTCTGGTTGGAGTCAGAGCATTGTTGTAGTTCAAAGACGCAGCCTTGGTGGCCTGAACCGAACAGGTACCACTTGCCGAAGCGCGCAGAATGTTGGCGCCGCTGGCACCCGAGATGATCGAACACTCTGCAGTACCTGCCGAATCGATGTTGAACGCAACTGCGCCCTCGCCCGAACCACCGGTGGTAAACAGTTCGACATCGCCAACGTTTACGGTCTGCAGGTTGCCAATTCGTAGCGGGTTCTGCGCAATCTTGTTGACGGTAATGGTCATCTCAGTAACCGCACTGGTTAGGTAGTTTGCATCGCCGCGCTTGAACGCAAACAAAACACAGTCAGAGCCTGCGTTACCAGGCAAGACCTTGCCACCGATAAATTCACAGGTGCCGTCAACACTGAATACGTAACCGCTTGCCGACGAGCTTCCGCCGGTTGCGGTTGGCGTCAGGGTTGACCAGAAGTCAACATTGTTTGCGCTGCTAATGACCACCTCAGATTGCTGGGCCTTGCTGATCACAAAGGTGTCAACCACTGAATTGGTGCGGTAATAAGTTGCCGAAGGCACGGTCATCGTGACCGGGCAGCTGCCGACTCCCCTGATGCTAATTTCACCGGTTGACCCATTAACCACACAGATGCTTGCAGCTGCCGTGGTGCTAAATACTGGGCTGGCAGTTGAATCGGTGCTGAAAGTTGCTGCCACCAGGTTGCCAGTTTGACCAACCGGAACATAGGCCTGATCTACGTAGCTAAGGGTTGCCGACGCAACTTTGTCCATAGTGAATGTGGTGGTGTCCAGCAAACTGAAACTGCGCGAATCACTGGTTGAGGCAACGAACTCAAGGGTGTAAACCACACCCGGGGTACCGGTAACCACCAGGCCGCTAAAGTCAACCAAACCGTTTACCGCTCTTGCGGTTTTTGAGCCGCTGACTGCGCCGCCAACACCGGCACCGATTCGGGCGGTGATGACAGTTGAGTTATCGCTGGTGGCAATGTTGCCGAAGCTGTCGCGAACATAAAGCTTTGGCTGGTTGCTAGGTGCGGAGCCAATCAAGAAACCGCTCTCGATGCCCGGTGTGCGCATGGTTAGTGCGGCTGGTCGGGCGTGCGCTGGGGTCAAAATATCTGATGCCGGAGCCGAGAACGAGGTGTTGCCAACCACGGCGGTAAACGTAAGCCTGTAATCCACACCCGGGGTTCCAACCAACTGAAGGTTGTCGAAGGTGACCACACCCTCCTCGCTAACCGCGGTGGCATTGCGCACCGAGCCACCGATACCAGCTGCCACCGTTGCGGTAACCACTGTGGTGTTGTCTGAGGTGATTACGTTGTCGTCGAAGTCCTTCATGATCAGCACCGGCTGGGTAGTGAGGTCTTCGCCGGTTTGACCAACGGTTGGCTGAACACTCCAAACCAACTGACTCATGGCAGCGTGAGTCACGCTGAAGTTGCCTGAAACCGCATCGGACAAGTCGCCGGACTCAAAGCTGAGCTGGTAGTTTGCGCCCGGAGTTCCGCGGAACTTTAGACCACTGAAAGTAACCACACCGTTGACGGCTGTTGCGGTTAGCGGCTGCGAGGCGGCCTTGAACAAAGAGCCACCCGAAGCAGAAACTGAGACCACGGTTGATGAATCGGCAGTAACCGTGTTGCCAAAGATGTCGGCAATGCGCACCACCGGCTGGGTGCTCAAAAGCTCACCGGTTTCAGCACCGATAGGCTCGCGCACCATAATCAGCTGCGTAGCCGCTGAGTGGGTGACCTGAATTGCCTGTGAAGACACCGAGGTTAGTCCGGCAGTTGCAAAATTCAGCACGTAGTCGGTGCCAGGAGTACCGGTAAGCTCCAGGCCTACAAAAGTAGCCAGACCATTGGTGACCGTCGCAACCAACGAGGCATCGCCTGGGTTTGCCGAGTTGGTTAGGGTTCCACCGGCACCGGTAACCGAGGCAGTTACAGTGCCCACAAAGTCAGGTACCGGGTTAGAGAATCGGTCCTGAACCTGGGCAATTGGTTGAACCGCAAGTACTCCGGCAGTCGGCCCTAGCGTGCAAGTGCCGTTGGTTACCGCGCCTGAACATGGCTGCTGGTAGACAGCCAGCTTGGCAGCTGCTGCGTGAGTCAACTGGAAGGCTGATGACTCGGCACTGGTAAAGCTCAAACCGGTGAAGGTTAGTTTTTGATCGGTGTTTGGCAGAGCCACAATCTTGATGCCATCAAAGTCAGCAACACCGTCAATAATCTCGGCTTGGTCACTGTTGGTTACTCCGCCGTCGACGGCATTTGCCGAACCTGAACCAGTGGTTACCGCGGCCGTCAAGAATTGGCCCGAGGTCAAACCGGTAACTACGTTGTCATCAAAGTCACGAACTTCAACCACCGGCGCCACAGCAAGTGCATCACCGGTTCGAGTCTTTGGTCCGGTTGGGCTGGTCTGGCTTGCCGGCTGGGTCACGATGGTTAGGTGGTGCGCATCGGCGTGGGTAACCATCAGGTTATCGGCGGTGCGCGCGTGGACGGTGTTGTCGACAGTCCAGCTAAAGTCCAACGTGTAGTTCTCGCCAGGGCGGCCAATTAGTTTGAGCGCGCTGTATGTGACCACACCATTTACGGCAGAAACCGTTGCCCCTTCAAGGCGGTCACGAACATCGATGACGTCATGGATTGCGGCCACGACTTGGTAGCTAGAGCCGTTGGCTGCCTCAACCAAGTTGTTCCACTGGTCGCGGAACTCGAGCACAGGCTGAACCTTGAGCGCCTCACCGGTTTTGTTGCGCACGTTGGCTCCGTCGACCGTTGCCGGTGCAGTGGTTGCCACCAGCTGGTAGACGTCACCGTCAGTGATGGTGATTCCAGTCTGTGAGGTTCCGGTAACAGTGGCGCTTGGCAAATAGGCGTAGCTGAAGCTATAGGTGTTTGAAGTCAAACCACCGACTCCGATACCAAAGGTTGCCAAACCGCTAGAGGCTGCGACCGTTGTGCTACCAAACACGGCTGGGGTTCCAGAACCAGAAGCCACCGCAACGCTGACTCGGATAGAGCCGGTATCATCAAGGACGCGGTTGTTGAATCGGTCACGAATTTCTACCTGTGGGCGATCATCGCCTGACAGCTGAACACCAGCTTGGCCAATGCCCGGAGCACGCGTGGCAGTTAGGTGGTGGGCTACGTTATTGCGAACCGTTAGCGCGTTGGACTCATCGGAGTCAATGCCGCTGAAGGTGAACGTGAGCTTGTACGGGGTGGCTGCGGTGGTGGCGGTTGCAACTGTACCGACCAACTTGACCCCAGCAAACTGAGCCACACCGTTTGCCACGGTTGCAGTTGTTGTTCCCTCAGAGAGGCTTCCGCCAGAACCGGACGAGATTGAAACGGTCACCGAACCTGAGTTTTGGGCAACAACCGGGTAGCCGCCGTCATCGACCAATTCAACCTTTGGCTGGGCTGCCAACAGATCACCGGTGCGAGTGGTGTTGCCCTGGGCATCAACCGATGAAGGCTGGTTGAGGATCACAACATCGGCAACCTCACCGGCCATCAGGGTGAAGGTGTTTGAAGTGGTGTTGGTTAGCGTGTCGATCAATCGAGCGCGCAGGTAATAGCCGTCAGTTGCCGGTGCGCCACTGAGTGTGATGTTTGAGAACGTGACCAAACCGTTGACGGCCGTAACCCCGGCTGCCTCTGATTCTGCTGCAGTGTCGTTGCTGGCATTGAGGTCGCCGCCAGTTGCCATCACAGTCATTGCCACCTGAGTGGTTGAGTCAACGGTGACTCGGTTGCCCGAGGCATCGAGAAGTTCAACGGTCGGTGCTGGTGAAATTGCTGCCCCCCGCTTGACGGTGGTTGGCTGCTGCACAAATCGCACCGATGCTGCCAAGCCCGGCGTGACATCAAAAGTCTGGTTGGCGGTCAAAGTAGTTGTGCCGTTGGTTGCGCTGTATAGAAGGTTCAGGTCTTCAACAATCGCTCCACGGGCACCCAACTTGTTGGTGTTCAAGCTGAAGTCGGCAACACCAGAGGCTGCAGTCATCGAGGTGTCGCCGGTCAAAACCTGATCGGTCTTTGGAGCACCGGCAGGCAAAGTGGCGGTGACGGTAAAGGTGTTGTCGGCAACCACGTTGTTTGCCGAGTCCAGAATTTTGACGATTGGCTGGTCTGCAAATTCAAAACCTGCGCGCACCGATGCACTGGCTTCGGTCAGCCCAAGGTGGTGCGGCAAACCAAAGGTCACGGCAACGTTTGAGGTGGTTTCGATGTAGGTGGCATCGATTGCCTTGCCGCTATTTGCCGCGGTAAAACGAATCTTGTAGTTTGCTGCCTTTGCGGTCAGCGCCAACTCATCGAAGGTAATTGACTCGGTGCCAGCAGTGCTCTCGGTGGCACCCGCGATCGAAACTACGTCACCTGAATTGGCAGATGAAACACTTGCTGTGACGGTGGTGGCTGGCCCGGTGGTTACAGGGTTATTCCACTGGTCGCGCACTGCAAAAATCGGGGTTGGCTGAATTACAAAACCGCTTCGAACCGTGGTCGGTTCAATCGTGGTCCAAGCCAGGTGGTGTGCCTCACCGTGGGTAATTGTGAACTGCGATGAATAGATGCTGGTCAAACCCGTTGCATCAAAGCGCAACTTTGCGGCCGCGGCCTTGGTAAAGCTGAGGCCGGTGAAAGTTACCAATCCTTCGCTGGCGGCAACGGCCGACTTTGATGAGTCAAGCTCGGTAGCAACAGTGACTGCATCAACCAAAACCGGCTTGATAGCAGCCGCATCCTGAGTCACTCGGTTGTTCCAAGCGTCACGAACCTCAACGCTCACCACAGGGCTAAAGGCAACATTGGCAATCGAGTCGGTCGGCTGCTGGACCACGTTCAAGTTGGTTGCGGTACCCGGAGTTAGCTCGAGCGCCTGAGTGTCTGACAGAGCTGTGAAGGCTGAAGGCTCGGCAACTGTAAAGGTAAGAGTGTGTGCACCCTTTAGGCCCTCAAGCTTTAGACCGGTAAAACTTACCTCACCCGAGTTAGCGCGGCGGTTGCCGGCAGTTAGCGGTGCACTGAATCCTGAGTCAACCAAGGTTGCGGCGGTGCCGCCAGAATCACGAGTTGCCGAGACAGACACTCGAGCAGTCGCGGCATCTCCGGTGTCAACGAGGTTGCCATCCTGGTCGTGAATTTCAAGGGTGGTGGCACCCAACGCAAAGCCGGCACGCACAGTTGAGTCACCACTGATCAGCACCAGCTGGGTGGCCACACCGTGGGTCAGCTCAAAATCAAAGGTTGCATCGGTCAGGCTGCCAGACTCAAAAGTCAGGGTCTTAGTGCCCACCGAACCGTACTTGCCCAAGCCGGTAAAGGTTGCCGATCCGTTGGCAATTGCCACCAAGGTAGTACCGGTCAAGTTAGAAGTGCTGCCCTGGGCGGCATCCGTGATTGAAACAGCAATGTTGCCGGTGGCGTTGGCAACCCGGTTACCCGCCGAGTCTTCGACCGCAACCTGAGGCGCGATTGAGAAGTCGGTGCGGTTGGTGAATCCGGTTGGCTCGACAACAACGTCAAGAGCCGCAGCGTCACCGTAGGTCAGCTGAACGGTTGCCGACCTGGTGATGGACTGTGGGCTAGAGATTGCGTAGCTCAGGTTGGCTAGACCTTCGCTACCCGAGATGGTGAATCCGCTGAAGGTAGCAACACCGTCGACTGCGGTTGCGGTCTTAGATCCAGAGATGTTGGTTCCCGAAGCAGTCACGGTAACTACCTGGTCGGCATCGGCACCGGCGGTAACAAGGTTGCCCTGGGCATCTCTAATCTCAACAACAGGTTGGGTGGTCAGCGCAATTGCGTGGCGGGCACCGGCTGCCGGGGTGGTGACCACAAGCTGGCTTGCCACACCCGCATCGAGTGAAATCGATTGGGTTGCCGTGACGCTGGTGCTCACTGATAGTGAGTAAATCAGCGTGAAATCTCCGGCAGTTCCCGTCAGGGTTAGGCCGTTGTCTCTGAAGCTGGCCCAACCAGATGTCGCCGCCAGTTCAGTGGTTCCCGACAAAGTTGCTGCGGTGCCAGCAGCTGCCACGGATACGGTTTGAGTAGATTCGGCTCCGGATACAACGCGGTTGTAGTCGAGGTCGGTGATCTCAATATTTGGTTGAGTGGTGAATGCAATTCCACTCTTGGCACCGCTGGCCTGTTGACGAACCACCAGGCGGGCGGCGGTACCGTGCGTCATGGTCTGCTGCGAAACAATAGTTGCAAGTCCGCCGGTTGCGGTGAACGAAATATCCTGCAGCACTGCCTTACCGTAGGCACCCAAACCGGTAAAGGTTGCCAGACCGTCGGTGAAGCCAACTGTTGCGGTACCAGTTAGCGCCTCGGTGGTTGAGGCATTGCCATCGGTAATCGAGGCAGTCACGGTGTTGGTCGCGACGGTGACTCGGTTAAGGGCCGAGTCAAGCAACTCGATTTGCGGCTGAACGCCCATCACAGCGCGACTCTTCAAACCGCTCGGTTCGGTCACAAACCTGATTCGATCTGGCGCACCGTAACCGAGAGTTACCGTCTCAGTTGCCGAGGTGACCGAGTTAGAACCGACGGTTCCGGCATAGGTCAAAGTGACCTGTCCAATAGTGCCAGTGAGCTTCAACTTGTTAGTTGCGTAGCTGAATTCTTGGTTGGCAGTGCCGGTCAAAGTCGTTGAGCCCGTAACCACACCGAGCGTTGTGCGGTTGGCTGTAACAGCAATGCTGGCCGAGGTCGTGGCAGTGATGTTGTTGTTACCAAGGTCAACAAAACGCAATTTAGGTTGAGTACCAAACTCTGCACCTGAGGCAACATTGGTGCTGGCCGCCTGGGTAATTACCAAGTGATGGGCAGCACCCTCCTGAACCGTGATTGAGCCGGTTCCGGTAACAGTGAGCGGGCTGGTGGTGTCAGCCTTTAGGCTTCGCGAACCAACGGTCGCCGCCACATAGAAATCGTTGCCCAGGGTTGCAACACCTTCAATTGCCACAACTTCAAGGTCGCCGTAGAGCGTTGCAGTGCTTGAGCTAAACGTAACCGTCATGCCCGATCCCGAGCCGGTCAAAACAGTGTTGCCGTCTTGGTCTTGAATGGTCGCGTACGGCCTAGAGGTTGGAACAACGCCATTCACCAAAGCTGAAGGTGCGGTGACCGTGATGTGGTCAGCTGCACCGTGCGTGAATGTGACGTTGCTGGCGGTAGTTGCCAGTGAACCGCTGGCAAAAGTCAGCGCTCGGGTACCGGCGGTTCCGTAAATACCCAAGTCGATGAAAGTTGCGCGGCCAGCGGTGGCAGCAACTGAGGTGTCACCCGATACGGTGGCACCCGCGGTGGTCGAAACCGTGACTTCGGCTGTTGAATCAGCAACCCTGTTGCCCGAACTATCTTGAACTTCGATAACCGGCTGCACCGAGAAAGTTGCACGGTTGGTGGTTGCCAACGGCTGGGTGTAAACCGCCAACTTGGTTGCCACACCGTAAGTGAGGTCAATGGTGGCCGAACCAGTTTTCCCAGCGGCGGTAGAAGCGGTTATTGTCTTGGTACCGACTAGGCCAGCAAGTTTGATGCCCGCTGAACTGAAGTCAACTTCACCGAGTGTGCTTGTGCCGGTTAGCGTGCCCGAAAGCGTGACATCATCTGAGCTCAAAGTAACTTGAGTGCCGTTGAAGGTCACATAGTTCACCAGGTTGTTGTCGGCATCGCGGAAGGTGACCCTTGGTGCCGAAGTCAGGTCTGCATCGTTGGCTGCGGAAGCTGGCAGTTCGAGCTGCAGGTGATCGATTGCTTGGGTTGCACGGAACTGGATTGCCTGAGTCGAAACCGAAACCAGCCCAGGCGCAGAGAACGAGATGGTGACTGAACCCGCGGTTCCACGAAGCTGCATTCCCGAGTAAATAGCACGGTAGAAGTTGGCAACATCAACGCTCATCGTTGAGGTTCCATCACCAAAATTTGCACCGGTTGCAGTGGCCGTCACGGTCGTGGTGGCGTAGGTGGCGTTGCCCGAAATATCTTGAATCGTAATGATTGGCTGATTGGTGAACAGCGTGCGGTTGTACTGCGGCGTTGAAACACCAGTAGCAAAGGCCAACTTATAAGCAGCTCCCGCTGAAATTGATACAGCCAGAGTTCCGGTCAGGGTAGTCGGTGAAGAAATTGTGGCGGTAACGGTCTTGGACCCTACAACACCCTTGAGCGATACTCCCTTGCCAGTGAAGTTAGCAACACCCTGATCGGCAGCCATCGAGGTGGTGCCTGAAATCTCTGCACCTGTCGCGGTGAGCGTTACTGCCTGAGAACTATCCGATCCGCTGGTAACGGTGTTACCGGAACTGTCCTTAATCGTCACAATAGGTTGGCTAGCCAAAGCAGTATTGTTCACTACCGATGAAGAACCGGTCACCGATACCTGCGTTGCGACACCGTGCGCAAGAGTGAGTGACTGCGTATCGGCGGTTAGTGAACCAGATGAGTAGGTAAGGGTGTAATCACCAATCAGACCGCTCAGCTGAACACCACTGAATGTTGCAACACCGGCAACGGCAGCCTTGGTCTTTGTGGTTCCGAGCGTGCCGCCTGCGCTGCTGGAAACAGTGACGGTTGAGGTGTTGTCGGCAACAACGTTGCCAGCCGAGTCAACAACCTTGACCACTGGCTGAGTATCAAACGCTTTATCGTTCGCTGCACCAGCAGCCGGGGTGGTCAAATCAAGGGCGGCCGCGGTGCCGTAGGTGATTGAGATTGCAGACTGATCGACCGAGATGTCGGCGCCGTTGTAAGTCACCGTGTAGGTGATCGTGAATGACTCTGTCGTGCGGCCCTTGATTCCAAGGTCGGTAAATGTAGCCACTGCGTTGACTGCGGCGATGGTCGTATCGCCAATCAGGGTGCCGGTGCCGCTAGTTAGCGAGGCGGTGACCACCAGAGATTTAGCGGCATCTAACGCAACGAGGTTGTTGCCTGAATCGCGAATCTGAATTACCGGCTGAGTGGTGAAGGCAATGTCAGATTTGCCGCCAGAAGCATTCGTAGCAACGTAAAGGTTGTCTGGGTCACCCGCCTTGACATCGTATGTGCCAGAGGTTTCGGTGATCGAAGTGCTGCCGATTGTGGCGGCGAAGGTTAGGGTGTTGGCACCGGTCGAGGTGAACTTTAGGTCATCAAAAGTGACCACACCATCAACCGATGTTTCGGTCAAGGTACCAGCAAGCGATGATGAACCGGTGGCAAGGCTCACTGTAAATGAGGTTGTGTCAGCCAGCGTGTTTGTAGTTTGAAGAGTTGAACCGTACTTGTCTTTGAGAGTCAAAGTAGGTGGCGGGTTGAATGTCACATTCATGTACGCATCGAGAGTGTTGCCCGCGGTTGGAACGTTGGCCTTATCAACCTGGAAAGGTGTTCCAAAATTTGGGTCAATTTCATCGACAGAACTTGGCGTGTAGTCAACTGAGTTCTTGAAGGTTGGCGCGGTGTTGCCGGTGGCATCGATAGCTAGGTTGCCAGTAACACCAAACGGTGAGGTGCCAAAAGTAATTGAGGTGGCCAGTAGACCAAGGTTTTTAACTGCGATGGTGCCATTGCCGGTGATGGTGCCGGTTGTGCGCAGTGCCAAGTTGGTGGCCTTGGCCTCGGCGACCGAGATGGTGCCGCTAACGGTGATGTTTCCTGAAGTAGTTCCGGCGTAGTTTCCGACGCGGATTGTGCCCGCAGTCACGTAGTCCAGCTCGGTATCGCTCAGATCAAGTTGGTTTGCAGCAGCAGTTCCACCCAGAACAATTGGAGTTGCGGCCGTCGTGGTGTCAAACTGCACAATGCCCGTGCCAGTTGCGGCTCCCGAGGTAACTGTGGCCGAAATCTCGGTCTCGTTTGCAGATAGGTGAATCTTGCCACCGGTTGCCGTTGAGGTTAGCGCAAAGCCGACGGTCAAGGTTCCTGCATTCAATTCGATGTCGCCACCGATTGAATACGCCTCTGAGGTGGTCAGGTTGGCTGTGTTGGTAGATTTACCCACCTGCAAGCGGTCCAAGTTGGTGAAATTCAACGAAGTTGGCAAAGTGTGTGCGGCGGCAAATGAGTCAGATTTACTCAGTAGGTAGAGTCCGGTCGCATTTTGGAATGCCGCAGTTGTCGTGGCGTGAACCGAGAGCTTGTCGCTGATAAAAGTTATGTTGCCAGACTTCGATGACGTGCTTGACCCGCCAAATACTGTGCCTGCAGCTCCGGTCGCGTACCCAAGTTCAATGGTTTTAGTGTCACCGTCAACAGTGATGTCTCCACCCGCAGCAGTGACGTTGGTGTAATTCAGCTCTACGGCGTTCGTTGTTCCAGAACTGGCCTTACCTGTGATCGAGATGTCACCTGAACCGGTTGCTGAAATGTTTACAGTTCCGCTGTTGGCTTTCACATACACACCACCGGCGGCAGTTGAAGCACTCGTGGTTGGCGAATTTACAATTCCAGAAATCTCAATTGCGGTTGCGTCATTCGAGCCAGTCGAGATGGTCGTTGTGTAACCACCAGTTCTGTTTATGTTGACAGCCGGAGCGGCAGCAGCGATTGTCGGTTCCTGACTGACACCAAAAATACCGATCGTTCCGGTACCCGAAGAAACTTTGACTCCAGACCAAATGGTCACACCGTCGTATGACGTCTGGTTGTTGACCTGCCCCTTGATCAAGACGTTTCCTGATCCAGATGACACAACCTTGACCGAGTCTGTTGCAACGGCACCGGCGGCTAGCTCGACGCCAGAACCGTTGTCTCCATTACCCATCGCGAAACCGGTTGGCGATGCCTCTCCAGCTGTGGCCGAGCCTGCCAAAGTGATGTCGCCATTGACAGTGAGAATGTCCACATAGCTAGCCACGTTAATCGCACCTGTGCCCGCGGCATCTGAGTTTGACCAAAGGGTGATTGGCGCAGTACTGCCCGTGCCGGTAGCAGAAATTGATTTCTTTGCCCCTACTGCGCCCGCATCCACAACGATATTGCCGGCGGCCTTCGCCAGGATTCCCGAACCAGCAGTGTTGGTGGCCGTTAGAGAACCACCAACGGACAAATCGCCGGCATAAACGCTAATCTGCCCAGCACTCAATGCCGACACCAATGTCACGTTCTTGGTGTTGCCAGGCTTTCCGATTCGAATGGAACTTGATCCTGAAGCGATGGTTAGGCCTGTAGTGCTGAAGTTACCGGTTGCATTGATAACGGACGTGGCAAACGTGTCGCCCTTAGATTCGAAGACTACTGATCCGGTTGCCGTCACCGAAGTTGAACTGAAGGCATCGAAGTTGGTCGCGGATGCTGAGAAATTCTTTGAAGTACTTGAAACGCTGGCAAGGTCAACGCTTGCCGTTCCGCTGCCGATGTATGAGATGTCTCCATTGGTTGTAGAAATCGGACTTGCCGAACCGGCGAGGATGTCATACGAACTTGTTTTGTCGTTAGCACGACCTTCAAACACAATATCGCCGTCAGTCGATGAGACAGTCACACCGTAAATGATGATTCCGCGTCGTTGATTCGTGGTACCCGCGGTTGCATCACCAAAAAAAGTGATGTCGCCTGCGGTTGAGGTGACGGTCGGCTTGGTTGAGTTGTTTCCCAGCCAGATGCCGTATTTATTATTTGAAGGGTTGGCATCAGATGCGGCAATTCGGCCTGACCAATTTTGCTGCCCCGCACCACTCGAAACGGTGTAAGAACCAGGCTCGAAATAGATTCCAGCCTGGGTGATACTTGCAGAAGCATCGGCCGTTTCACCCTTCACCGATATGGCTCCACCAGCGGTGGTGATCGGTGTAGCCACAATGACACCAAAGCTGTAAGGGTCACTCGTTACCTGAGTTCCCTTACAAAAACCGGTTGGGTACCCCGACGTTGCGTCAGCGGTCGAACCTCCAGCGGCGACAAAATCTCCACCTTGGGTCAGGAAGGTATTTCCGCTATCCAGGTAACAACCACCGGCGCTAGCACCAGTACCACCATCAGAGTTTCCCCAAATAACAATCGGTCCGTTTTTGGTTTGAATTGTCTTGGCTGTGGTGTTAAAAATCACATCTTGTTTTGACTTGAGTTCAAGCTTTTTACCGGTTGAAGACAGCGTAATTCCGGAGGCAATAGTGATGTCATCGCCCGCGGTAACAGACACATTGCCGGTGGAAGAAATTGCACCAGTGTTTGTGTATGTACCTGACGCCGTGACCGAAATATCAGCGGTGCTGTTTGTTGTCGTGGTGAGTGCTGCAGTGCTCACATTGTGGCCAAATACCTGCAGTGTGCCTGTGCCGGTTTGTGCACCCAGAGTCACGTTGGCTCCCTGAGCCGAGGCACCATTGCTCTTACCAATACGAATGTCATTCACATCCGTATTGACGCTTGTCCAAGTGTTTGCGTAAGTTCCCGACCAAGTTGCACCGCTTGGTTCGACAATCAAATCACCCGTCGTGCGAACCTTAGTAGTACCGTTTGCGTTGAGAATGGAGTCGCCACGGATGGTGATGTTTCCTTTGGCAGCCACTGCGTCAGTTGACAATGAACCAAAATTTGAAACAACACTGTCGGCATCAATCTGAACGGTTCCAGACCCACCATCGATCGTGATGTCTCCCTCGCTGGCAAGAATGTATGCGTAACGAATGTAGACCTCGTTCTGCCTGGCAGCTGCCGAAG
>JACCDY010375809.1_pt1 | contig 18337 bp, 17 predicted proteins | sample 7446391 | NCBI WGS metagenome assembly JACCDY01 (sample SAMN15323451, study PRJNA562643) | freshwater metagenome | isolation source: river surface water | place: USA:Blue River Watershed | collected 2017-08-18
ACTTCGGAGCCCTCCTTGGCGGCTCCGGCAACGAGCCAGAAGGCGGCGCTGGAGATGTCTCCCGTGACGGCGAAGTCGCGGGCGCGGAGTTTCTGCGGTCCCTTCAGCGAGATCCTGCGGCGTCCTTCGGCATCGGCTGTGCCGAGATCGAGGGTCACGCCGAACTCCCGGAGCATCCGCTCGGTGTGGTCGCGGCAGGCGGCGGGTTCGGTGACGCTGGTCTCTCCCTCGGCGGAGAGTCCGGCCAGAAGGATGGCGCTCTTCACCTGGGCGCTCGCGACCGGCATCTCGTAGGATAGGGGCCTGAGTGATCCCCCCTCGACGACGAGGGGAGGTTTGCCGTCGCCGCCTTCCGCCGTGAAGCGGGCCCCCATCTCGGTCAGCGGCTTGATGATGCGTCCCATGGGGCGCTTCGAGAGAGAGACGTCGCCGGTCATGCGGGCACGGATCGGCTGGGATGCGACGATGCCCGAGAGCAGGCGCATCGTGGTGCCTGAATTGCCGCAGTCGACATCGCCGGCGGGTTGGGAGAGGCGACCGCCGGTTCCCCTGATCACGAAGGTGCCCTTGCCCGTGTGTTCGATCTCCGCGCCGAGAGCGCGCATGGCGCCGACGGTGGAGAGACAGTCCCCGGCCTCCAGGAATCCGGTGATGGTGCTGGTCCCCTCGGCAAGGGAGGCGAACATGGCGCTGCGGTGCGACATGCTCTTGTCCCCGGGAACGGTGATGTCGGCGCGGATGGGGCCGCATCGGCGGACGGAAAAAGTATTCATGGTTTCCAGGTCGTGGTGTTCAAAAGTCGTGCCGAAACCGGCAATTACGCGTTCTCCTCGGGAGGAGGGAGGGGAAGCGAGTCGCGATGGTGCTTGGCCCGAGCCAAAAAATCGAGCAACGAGTCGGAGCGATTTTCCCCGAGAGCGGTCGCCATTGATTTCAGAAGCTTTGCCATCTCACGGAGGGCGGCCGCCACCTCGGTGCGGTTTTCCGTGAGGATCCCGGTCCAGAGCGAGGGATCGCTCGCCGCCACGCGCGTGGCGTCCCGGAAGCTGCCGCCGGCAAGGTCCTGTGATCCCTCGGGAAGGGTATCGAGGACGAGATTCACGAGTGCAAAGGAGATGGCGTGCGGCAGATGACTGATCCGTGCCACCAGGCGGTCATGTTCCGCAGGAGTCATCGCGGTGATCCGTGCACCGAGGGAAATCCAGAAGGCCTCCGCCCGGCGGAGTGCCGAGGGATCGGTCGCTTCTGTCGGAGTGACGATGCAGGGGGCTCCCTCGAAAAGTCGTGATCGCGCGGCCCCAAGCCCCGAGCGTTCGCTGCCCGCCATGGGATGTGCCCCCACGAAGCGGGATCCCAGGATCGGCTCCAGTTTCCCGGTCACCGGCAATTTCACGCTGCCCGCATCGGTCACCACCGCATCGGGTGCAAGGTGCGGCGCGATGGCTTCCGCGATGCCCGCCATCGCGCCAACGGGGGTGCAGAGGACGACAAGGGAGGCATCCCTCACGGCGAGAGCGGGATCGGTCTCAACGCTTCCGGCGAGTCCCCGGTCGAGGATCGAACGCAGCTGGTCCGGTTGCCGGCCCCAGACGGTGACGGGAATATCAGGGCAACGCGCCTGCAAAGCCATGGCGACGGAACCCCCGATGAGGCCGGGACCGAAGATGGCGATGCGCCCCGCTTCCTCCGTGCCTGCTGACGCGTTCAAGAGAAGCTGATCAGGGAACCAGGAAGATCTTGCCCGAGTAGGGATCCTTCACTTCCGAACCCGGAGGGAAGCCTCTGACATCGACATAGCCGGCGGTCGGGGAGTGCGGGCTGGTCACGTAACCGGGCTTGCCGGGAACGGGTGTGCCGTAGGGGAGGTCACGCGGGGCGGCGGCCGGGACGGGCGTCGGGGTTGCAAAGGGGTTGGCGGGGCTGGAGACGGCATTGGTCACCAGGCTGTTGGTGTCGGTCGTCAGCCCATTGGTATCCGTTGGTGCGGTGACGGCGTTGGTATCGGTCGTGAACTGGGAATCGCTTGATGCCGCGCTGGAGGGTGCCGGCTTCCTCTTGTGCTGCGGCTCATCCAGATCGGCGCATCCAGCGATGAGCAGGGCGGCAAGGATGCAAGGGGTGAGGAAGGTGTGTTTCATGGATTGGCGGGCTCTGAAAGCGTCACTAGGTGATCACTCATTTGAAGGGGGACATCAATGTTTTTCAGCATCTCCTGCCATGGCGCGAATGGTAAATCCGCGCTACCCCGGGCTTTTTTTTGAAGAATTTCTGTTGCCAAAGGGGCCGGGTGACTCCATAGGTTGCAGTCGAAGTTCGATGATAGCGATTCAGGCAATGCAGGTTCCCCGCTGTGCGGGTCGACTGCCCCAAGCAACCTCGGGTGAGGTGCTGGTGCATTCCGAGAAGCAGCCGTCAGCGTAACAGGAACCAACAAAACAACGCAGTATCAGTATGAAACTCTATATCGGGAATCTTCCCTTCTCAGCAACCGACGCCGACCTCCGCGAGGTCTTCGGCGCCCACGGCACCGTCACCGACGCAATCGTCATGATGGACCGCGTCACCGGCCGCTCCCGCGGATTCGGATTCGTCACTTTCAGCACCCCCGAAGAGGGCAAGGCCGCCATTGCTGCCCTGAGCGGCGCCGACATGGGCGGCCGTAACCTCACCGTCAACGAGGCCCGTCCGATGGAGGAACGTCCTCCCCGTCGTGAAGGCGGTTTCGGTGGTGGTGGCGGAGGCGGCTACCGTGGTGGTGGCGGCGGAGGCGGCTACCGTGGTGGTGGCGGCGGAGGCGGCTACCGTGGTGGCGGCGGAGGCGGTGGATACCGCGACCGTGACCGTGGCGGTTACGAAGACCGCGGTCCCCGTCAGGACTACCGCTAAGTCCCGGACTTAAAATTCATCAGGACGGCCCGGAGGGAAACTTCCGGGCCGTTTGATTTTCAGGAAAACTCCAGCCTTCCTGGGTTCCTTCCTGTTACCTTCCCTGCTTGTTGCAGGCCTGCAGGATGCCCGCAGCCTTGTGGAGCGTCTCTTCCCATTCCTTCTCGGGGATGGAGTCCGCCGTGATCCCGGCCCCGACATGGAACGTGGCCTTCCCTTCGCGGATGACCACGGTGCGAATGGCGATGTTGAACTGGCTCTCGCCGTTGTAACCGAAGTAGCCGATCGCACCCGTGAAGAGGCCTCGGGGGACCGGTTCCAGTTCACGGATGATTTCCAGCGCCCGTTTTTTGGGGGCGCCCGAAATGGATCCTCCGGGAAAGCAGGCCGCCAAGGCCGCCACGTGGGAGACATCCTTCCGAAGTTCCCCCTCCACCGTGGAGACGAGGTGAAAGACCTGGGCGTAGCGTTCGAGATGGAGAAGTTGGGTGGCCGCCACGCTGCCGAATTCGCACACGCTGCCTAGGTCGTTGCGCTCCAGATCCGTGATCATCACCAGTTCGGCGATCTCCTTCGGCGAGGTTTTCAGTTCGAAGGCCTCCAACTCATCCTCTCCGGAGTCACTGCGGCGGGGGCGGGTTCCCTTGATCGGGCGCGTCGAGATTCGCCGGCCGCTCATCTTGAGGAAGCACTCCGGGGAACTTGAGAGGACCGTTTCGTCGCCGAGACTCAGGTAGGCGGCATGGGGGGCAGGGGAGGCATCCCGGAGGGAGAGATAGAGGGGCCAGGGATCCCCGTTGAATTCCGCCGAGAAACGGTGGGCCAGGCAGACCTGATAGATGTCGCCGGAAGCAACGTACTCCTGCGCGCGCCGCACCATCGCCTCGTAGTCACCCTGATTCATCTCATGGTGGAAGAGGGGAGGGGGTTCCGGCTTGAAGGGGCGTTTTCCCGGAGCTGAGGGCGCCGGGTCGGCATTCCCGATCCATCCCGCTCCGTCGTGCAGGACGGGTTGGTCGTAAAAACCGAAGCGGAAGGAACCGTCGAAGCGGAAGTATCCCACGGCGGCTCCATCCGGAATGCCGGTGTCGGGTCCGCGCCGCTTTCTCCGTTCCAGCTCCCCCTCCAGCAGCGGCCAATCCGAGGGGCCTCCTTCCAGGATCAGGTCGGGCTTGAGACCCAGAAGGGAGAGCCCGGGGGTGATTGAGGAAGAAGAGTCGAGCCAGACAAAGCCCTTCCCGTTGCTCCAAAGGGCGGCCAGTTCGGCGGGGCTTGCCGGCAAAAAACCGCGGGCAGGATCGTCGGTTCGGGAATCAGGAGGAGTGTTCATGGTTGCGGCACCGGGGCATCACATCGTGCGCTTCTTGCCATCACTCCCCATTTTTGGTTCCTTGGCAAGGTCTCGGCGCACCGAACATCCATCCCCGACCCATGAAGAACGCATTCCTCACTTTCGCCATCCTCGTCACCGGAGGTCTGCTCTCCCTGCATGCCGAGGATCAGGCGCCCGGCGCCGTTCCTGCCGATGCCGCCGCTCCGGCTCCCCTTCAGTTGCAGCAGCCGCCTCTCCCCGGTGAGGTTGCGCCTGCTCCCGCAGAGGGTGCCGCACCCGCTGATCCCGCCACCACTCCCGAGGTTGCGCCGGCCGTTCCCGATCCCTCCGCTCCGACTCCCGATTCCGGCATGGGATCCCCCGGCCAGAATCCTCCTCCCGCCGATCCCAATTCCCTGATCCCTCCCCCGGCCCCGCCCGAGCAACCGTCGCCCGTCAACACCGGGGCCAATGACGAAAAACAGCGTCAGGATCAGAAGACCCGCTATTACACCGCCAAGGTAACGGCCGACAAGGAGGAGGCTCTGGCCTCGTTGCAGGAAAAAGCCGACAAGGCCAAGTCCGACGAGGCAAAGCGACAGGCCCTGCGCGAGTATTACGACCTGCTTGCCAAGAGGATGAAAAAAATCGATCCCTCCCTCTCCGAGTGGATCGACACAATGCACTCCGCCTATCTCCGCAGGTTGGAACAGGTCCGCGTCGAGCCGACGATCCCGGTAAACCCTCCTCCCTCCGCCGACGCCACTCCCACGCCCTCCCCTTCTCCCAAGAAGAAAAAGAGGGCCGCCGCCGCACAGGCAGCCTGATCCGGTGGAGTCGTTGCGGGAAGGTGCCGCCATCCTGCTCACGGCCTATCTTTTCGTGGCCATCCCCCTGCTGGGGATCTGCCTGCTGAATTCCCTGGTCAACATGCGCCTGCTGAGGCGCCTGCAGTCCGTTCCTCGTGGCACGGATGAGTTTTCCGATGTGTCGGTGTTGGTGCCGGCACGCAATGAGGAGGCCCGCATCCGCGACTGCCTCTCCTCGTTGATCGCGCAGGATCCTCCGGTGCGTGAGATCATCCTGCTCGACGACCGCTCCATCGACAGGACGGCGGAAATCGCCAGGGAACTGGGTTTTCTTGAGGAGCCCGGGGGCAGATTGAGACTCCTCCGCGGGGAGGCGCTTCCGGAGGGGTGGGTTGGCAAGAACTGGGCCTGCCACCAGCTTGCCACCGCGGCCGACCCTCGCTCCGTCCACCTGCTCTTCACGGATGCCGACACCATCCATGGGCCGGCCTGCGTGAGAACGGCCCTTGCCCATGCCCGGCGCGAGCGAGCGGATCTCCTCTCTCTCTGGCCGGATCAGATCACCGGCACCTGGTCGGAGAAGCTCGTGATCCCGCTCGGCTATCTCCTCTTCATGGCATTCCACCCGTTTCCCATCCTGAAATGGCTGCAGTCCCGGCCCTCAAGGGTCGGGAGATGGCGCTTCACGCCGGAGCGCCTCGCGGGGATGGGTGCCGCCAACGGGCAGTTCCTGCTTTTTCGCCGGGACGCCTACGCCGCCCTTGGCGGGCATGAATCCCTCCGGGATCATCTCGTCGAGGACATTGCCTTCGGCAGGAAGGTTGCCGCGCGCACAGGCGAAGGAATGCGGTTGGTGAATGCCGACGGCATCGAGTTGCTTCGGTGCCGGATGTACACCGGCTTCGCCCAGCTCTGGGAGGGATTCTCCAAGAATCTCCGGCCCGTTTTCGAGGAATCGCACCTTGCCTTCATGGGTTTCGGCATCGTGGTCGGCGGTCTGTTCCTCATGCCGTTCCTGCTTGCCGGAACTGGTCCCGGAGTCTTGCTCTCGATTGCCCTGATCATGGTGATGCGACTACTGCTCACGCTGAGATTCCGCACCTCATGGTTCGGGATGATCCTGCATCCTCTGGGGGTCGTGATCGCGCTGTTGATCGCGCTGAACAGCTGGAGGCTCTGTCGGGGTGATGGCGTCACCTGGAAGGGTCGGGTCTACAGGAGAGGGACGAGATCCGCGCTAGGGTGAGCTTGCGGCCTCAACATCCTTAAAAAACTCTAGGCCCCTGTGCTGGAAACGGCACGGGGGCTTTTCGTTTTAGGGTTTCTACCCCTTTGTTTCATTCCACACATGATGGCAGCTGTTGCATTTCCATCGTGACTTCGAAAAAAGCAGGGGAAACTTCAGAAGCATTAAAGAGAGGAAGGCGAGCCTTCTTGGAAGTTCGTCCGGAGCAGAGTCTGTTGATCCACATTTCGGGCACTTTGCCATGTTGGGGTCGCCGTCTGAAACGGGCTCTTCATTCAGGATCTGCTTTGCCGCTTCGACATCCTCCTCGGCGATCTGGACCCGAACTCCTCCGATGGCGTTGGAGTATAACCAGTCCATCTGGATCATGTTCTCGTCTTGGACGAATGCAGCCACACCTCCGGCTTCGAGTCTCATCCGTAGAAGGTGAGCCTCCTCCGGCTTACTAAATGTGCCTACGGTAATCATCGGCAGATGGCAACAAGCCCCATGAAGGCATGCAGGAGAGATTTGTTCACGGGGAAGGGGGTTCTCCTCTGCCTAGACTTTTGTCCGACAAAGACAAGCCGGATTCCGGCTGCTTGGTTCCCTGCCCCTGCTAACAGTCTTCAGCCTAAACCCCTTCCATGCTTGGCTCCCGCGCCCCGTTTCTGGTCTACTCTTCGGCTCTATGGCGACGCTCAATTCCAACTATCTCAAGCTCAAGGCCGGTTATCTCTTCCCTGAAATCGCACGCCGGGTCAAAGCCTTCACCGAGGCCAATCCCGAGGCTGCTTCCAGGATGATCCGCTGCGGCATCGGCGACGTGACCGAGCCCCTTCCCTCCGCCGTCCGCGAGGCGATGCATGCCGCGATCGACGAGATGGGAACGCATGGCGGATTCCACGGCTACGGCCCCGAGCAGGGATACGAGTTCCTCCGCACCGCGATCGCCCAGCATGACTACCGCGACCGCGGACTCGAGGTCGCCGATGACGAGATCTTCGTCTCCGACGGCTCCAAGTGCGACGGTGGCAACATTCTCGACATCCTCGGACACGATAACCGCATCGCCGTCATGGATCCGGTTTATCCCGTCTATGTCGACACGAACGTCATGGCCGGTCACACGGGTGACGCCAACGAGGATGGTTCCTACAACGGAATCATCTATCTCGAGTGCACGGCCGAGAACGGCTTCGTGCCGCAGATCCCCGAGGAGAAGGCCGATATCATCTACCTCTGCTTCCCGAACAATCCCACCGGAGCCGTGGCCACACGTGCCCAGCTCGAGGCCTGGGTCGCCTATGCCCGCAAGCATGGTTCGATCCTGCTCTACGACGCCGCCTACGAGGCCTTCGTGAGCGATTCCTCGGTGCCCCGTTCCATCTACGAGATCCCGGGTGCCCGCGAGTGCGCGATCGAGTTCCGCAGCTTCTCCAAGAACGGCGGCTTTACCGGCACGCGCTGCGCTTTCACCGTGGTGCCCAAGACCCTCACCGCGCTCTGCTCCGGCGGGGAGCATCGCCCGATCCACCCCCTCTGGCACCGCCGCTTCACCACGAAGTTCAACGGGGTCAGCTACATCACCCAGCGCGGTGCGTCCGCCCTCTACAGCGAGAAAGGTCGCTCCGAAGTGGCTGCCCTCATCAGCCACTACATGGGCAATGCCAAGATTCTCCGCGAGGCCGTGGAGGCCGCGGGCCTCAAGGTCTACGGCGGGGTGAATGCTCCTTACATCTGGGTCAAGGGACCTGAGGGAGTCACCAGTTGGCTGATCTTCGACCGGATGTTGAACGAGGCTAACATCGTCGTCACCCCCGGCAGCGGCTTCGGCCGTGCCGGCGAGGGCTACTTCCGTATCTCCGCCTTCAATAGCCGCGAGAAGGCCATCGAGGCAGCCGCCAGGATCAAGGCGATGACGTGGTGACGGATGATCTTCCCGTCACGATCCGCAGGGAAATCCCCTAGCGGACGATGCCCCGTTCGCTGGAAGCGATGAAATCCGCCAGACGGACCACCAGGTCCGAGGAGGGATGTTTGGCGCGCAGTTCGGCGAGTGCCTGGGAAGTGTTCAGGTTGCCACGGTAGATGAGCTTGTAGGCCTCGCGGAGTTCCCTGATCGATTCCGGCGAAACGCCCCGGCGTTCCAGGCCGACAAAGTTCACGCCGCGCACCTCGGCGGGATTGCCGTCGGCGATCATGAAGGGGGGGACGTCCTGGACGATCTTGGTGCATCCGCCGACGATGGAGTGTTCGCCGATGCGGCAGAACTGGTGGACTCCGCTGAGACCGCCGATGACGGCATGGTCGCCCACGGTGACATGGCCCGCGAGGGTGCCGTTGTTCGAGAAAATCACATGGTTTCCGACCGTGCAGTCGTGGGCGATGTGGGAGTAGGCGAGGAAGTTGCCGTGACTGCCGACGCGGGTGACGCCGCCGGGGGCGGTGGCTCGATGGATGGTGACGAATTCGCGGAAGGTGTTCCGGTCGCCGATCTCCAGATAGGTGGGCTCCGCCTCATACTTGAGATCCTGGGAGCGCTGCCCGATCGAGGAGAAGGGGTAGAACTCGTTGCCTTCCCCGATGGTCGTGGGGCCGGCGATCGTGACGTGGCCGTGGAGCCTGCATCCCTCGCCGAGGCTCACCCCGGCGCCGATGACGGAGTAGGGGCCGATCTCGACGTTGCCCGCGATGCGGGCCGCGGGATCAATGACGGCGGTGGGATGGATTCCGGCGCTCACTTGTTGACGATGCCGAAGAGAAGGATGCCTTCGGAGACGACCTCCCCGTTGACGAGGCACTTGCAGGTTGCCTTGCCGAGGTTCTTGCGGGCCTTGAGCATCTCCACGTGGATGAAGAGGGTGTCTCCCGGGAAGACTGGTTTGCGGAACTTCACCTCGTCGGCGCTCATGAAGTAGCCGATCTTTCCGCTGTTCTCGGTCTTGCGCATCATCACGATGGAGGCGACCTGGGCCATGGCCTCGACCTGAAGGACGCCGGGCATGACGGGATGTCCCGGGAAATGTCCCTGGAAGAAAGGTTCGTTGATCGTCACGCTCTTGACCCCGACGGCCTTGGTCTCCCCGTCGAACTCCACGACGCGGTCCACCATCAGGAACGGGTAGCGGTGGGGAAGGACGCTCATCACCTCGTTGATACCCATGACGGGCGAGGAGGAGGTGACGGGCCTCGGGGCCATCGCCAGCAGGTCCTGGTGGCGTTTGGCGACGGCCTTGGCCAGTTCCGTGTTCGGCCCGTGACCGGGCTTCACCGCGACGATGTGACCCCGCAGGGGGCGTCCCGCCAGGGCGAGGTCGCCGATGATGTCGAGGATCTTGTGGCGGACGAACTCGTCCTGGAACCGGAGGGGTTCCTTGCTCAGCACGGAGTCGCCGCGGATGACCAGGGCGTTCTCGAGGCTGCCCCCCTTGATGAGCCCCTTCTCCATGAGGTGCTTCACATCCTCGTAGTGGACGAAGGTGCGGGCCGGGGCGATCTCGCGGGCGTAGACCTCCGGGGTGATCTCGAGGGAAAGGTACTGGGTGAAGCGCCCGTCGTTGCCCGCCTGGGTGCAGGAGATCTTCAGGCCGTCGTGGGGGAAGATCGACATGATCGAACCGCCCTTGGTTTCGACGTGGATGGGGTCGCCCGGTTCGAAGGGGGAGCGTGCCGCCTCCTGATCCACGATTCCGGCCTCGAGAATGATCGCCACGTAAGGCGCGGCGCTGCCGTCGCCGATCGGGGGCTCGTTGGCATCCATTTCGATCAGGGCGTTGTCGACGCCCAGGCCGGCGAGTGCCGAAAGGACGTGTTCGACGGTCTGGATCTTGGCGTTGCCCTCCACGAGGGTCGTCGCCCTCTCGACAGTCTTCACATGGTCGACCAGGGCCTCGACGATGGGTTCGTCGGGGAGATCCGTCCTGCGGAACTTGTAACCGTGTCCGGCCGGTGCGGGGTGGATCGTCAGGGTGACGTTGCCTCCGTTATGCAGGGCGCCGCCGGTGAGGGTGGCTGCTTTGGCGAGGGTGCGCTGGTGTTCCATGAGAAAAGATTCGGTGTCAGTGGGTTGCGGAGGGATCGGGTGCGATGCGCCCGTCCAGCATGCGGATGCGCCGGTCGGCCAGGTCGGCCACGGAATCGCTGTGGGTGACCATAATAACGGTGGAGGTTCGTCGGGAAGCAATCTTTGCCATCACTTCGAGCACCTGGGAGGCGTTTCCGGAGTCCAGGTTGCCCGTCGGCTCGTCTGCGAGAAGAAGGGACGGGCCGTGGACAAGGGCTCGTGCGATCGCGGTGCGCTGCATCTCGCCGCCGCTGAGTTGGTGGGGAAAGTGCTCCGCGCGGTGCTCCATCCCGACCAGGGAGAGCATTTCCAAGGCAGCGGGGCGTGCCAGGCGCGGCGCATCCCCCCGCAGCAGCAGCGGCAACTCGACATTCTCGGAGACCGTCATGGTCGGCAGGAGGTTGAAGAACTGAAAGACGATCCCGAGCTTCCTGCGGCGGTAGAGGGTCAGTTCCGCGTCATCCGCCTTCTCAAGATGGACGCCGTCGACGACGACCTCTCCCGAGCTGGGATGGTCGAGCCCCCCCAGAAGGTTGAGCAGGGTGCTCTTGCCGGAACCGCTCGGGCCCGTGATGGCCACGAATTCCCCCCGCCCTATCTCCAGGGAAAGTTCATGAAGTGCCGTCACCGGCGGTTGGCCGTAGGAACGGGAGGCTTTGACGAGTCGGATCATGCCGTTCACAAATGAACGGCCCTTCATGGACGATCAAGCCCCCATCCAGGATTTCACGGATGATTCCTTCCGGATTCTTGGCGAAACACCCGACCTTCTCGCCATCGAGAAGCCCCCGTTTCTGCTTGTCCACCCCACCAAGCCGGGAGGTCCCGTGACCCTTTGGGACAGGCTTCGCGAGTTGCTTGCCTACGAAATCGCAGGAGGGGGGCAGGTTTCCCTGATCAACCGTCTCGACCGGGAAACGAGCGGGATCGTCCTGGTGGCCAAGCATGCCGCCGCCGCCCGCATCTGCGCCATGGCGATGGAGCGGGGTGAAGTAGCCAAGGAATACCTGGCCGTGGCGGTCGGATGGCCTGAGAACGATGCGTGGAGCGTGGAGGCACCGATCCTGCGTCGCGGGGAGGTCGAGCCTTCCCGGATCTGGCTGAAAAGAATGGTTCATCCCGACGGGGCACCCTCGGTGACGGAATTCAGTGTGGTTGAGAGGCGGAGGCACCCGGTGCACGGACCCCTCTCCTTGATCCGGTGCACCCCCCTGACCGGACGCACTCACCAGATCAGGGTGCATCTTGCCCATTCGGGGCACCCCGTGGTCGGGGACAAGGTCTACGGCGCTTCGGAGGAATGCTTTCTGGAGTTCATCGAGACAGGTTGGACGGCATCGCTGCAGGGCCGTTTGTGGCACCCGCGCCACGCCCTTCATTCCTGCACCCTGAGTGTCGTCTTTGGGGAGGAGAAGTGCACCTGGCACTCGCCGCTGCCGGAGGATCTTCGGAGGCTCTTTGATGAAGGCTTCCCTGGTGCGTCCTGACGGGATCCGGACGACAAATCCGCTAGAAAAACCCGTTTGATCTGAAAGACTCGGGACTTACCCCCATGGCACACCCGCGCACGCCTCTCCTTCGATTCCTTCCCTGGGGGGTGTTGCTTGCCGCGTCGCTGGCTTTCTGGGCTTGGCATGGCGAGCAGGCACCCGTGAACTACATCACGGGAGCGGTCTCCCGAGGCACCCTGGAGGATGCCGTCAGCGCAACAGGGGTCCTTGAGGCTAAGGAGTTTGTCGATATCGGCGCCCAAGTCTCGGGGGTGCTCAAGAAAATCAACGTCACCCTGGGGCAGACCGTGCAGCAGGGTGATCTTCTGGCGCAGATTGATCCCACTGTCTTTGAGGCCCGGGTTACCGAGGACGAGGCGACGCTCAAGAACCTGGCGGCCCAACTCGATGCAGCCGAGGCAAGTCGCAAACTCGCCGAACAGCGCCTGACCCGGAATCGCAACCTGCTCAAGAGCGATGCGGTCAGCCAGGACGAACTCGACAGATCCGAGGCTGAATTCTCACGTTCCGAATCGGCGATCGCGGCGCTGAGGGCTCAGATCGACAAGGCCAGGGGAAGCCTTGCGGCCACCCGGGCGAATCTTGGCTTCACCAAGATCTACACCCCGATTTCAGGAACTGTCGTTCAGATCCAGGCCCGCGAGGGCCAGACGCTCAATGCCAGTCAGACGGCCCCCATCCTGTTCCGGATCGCCAACCTCTCCATGATGACGGTCCAGGCCCAGGTCTCGGAGGCCGACATCCAGAGAATCAAGCCCGGCCAACCCGCTTATTTCACCACGCTCGGCGCACCCGATACCCGTCACGACGGGGTCGTGCGCGGCGTGGAACCGACTCCGGCATCCACCAATCCGCCGGTTTTCTACAACACGCTCTTCGACGTTCCCAACCCCGATCTTTCGCTCATGCCCGAGATGACCGCCCAGGTTTTCTTCCCCATGATGACCCGCACCAATGTGCTGATGATGCCGCTCGCGGCCCTTGACTATGCTCGCAAGCAGAATGCCGGACATCGTGCCAAGTCCGCTTCCAAAAAGAAGGCCGGGGGGGAGGGGGTAAAGGTGTATCTGCTCCGCGATGAGAAACCGGTTGAGGCAACGGTGATCCTGGGAATGAGCAACAGGGTCTTTGCCGAGGTGATTTCGGGGATTGCCGAAGAGGATGAGGTGATCACCGGGCCGATCGATTCCTCCAAAAAACGGCCCTCCTCCCCGGGGCGTTGATCCCGCCCGGGGCAGCAACCGTCATGTCCGAGGCATCCGGCCAGGCACCCCGTCCCGCGGCGATCCTCATGGAGGGGATCGTGAAGCGCTACCCGGTGGGTGATTCCGAGATCGAGGTGCTGCACGGGATTTCACTCCGGATCGAGCAGGGGGAGTTCGTTGCCATCGTGGGCCCCTCGGGATCGGGCAAGACATCCCTGATGAATATCCTGGGCTTGATGGATACTCCCTCGGGGGGGCGTTTCGAGCTCGATGGCAGCGATGTCTCCTGCCTGACCCCGGACCAGAGGGCCGAGGCGCGGGGGAGCAAGTTCGGGTTCATCTTCCAGAGATACAACCTTCTCTCCACCCTGACGGCGGAGGAGAACGTGGAGTTGCCCGGCTCCTATATCGGGATGCCGGCCCCGCTGCGGAGGGAGAGGGGCACGCGCCTTCTGCAGGCATTGGGGTTGGGGCATCGTCTCGGCAACAGGCCCAACCAGCTCTCCGGCGGAGAGCAGCAGCGGGTGGCGGTGGCTCGGGCGCTCATGAACGGCGGGGGCATCATCCTTGCGGATGAGCCGACGGGAGCGCTCGACACGGCGCGCGGGCAGGAGTTGATGGCCCGGATCCATGCACTCCACCGCGCCGGCCATACGGTCGTCCTGATCACGCATGATCCGGCGATTGCCGCCGAAGCGGGCAGGGTGATCCGGATTGTCGACGGAAACATCATTTCCGACGAACCCGGCGCACTCCCCCGGAAGGACGACGGGGCCGAGCCGCCGTCCCTTCCGGATCTTTCCACGGAGGTGGTGAGACGAGGGGGACGACGGTTGATTCTTACGGCCGATGTCACGGAGGCCATCCGCATGGCCTACCGCTCGCTTCGGGTGAATCTTTTCCGCACATTCCTGACCATGCTCGGCGTGATCATCGGCGTTGCCTCGGTGGTGGCGATGCTGGCCATCGGCGAGGGATCGAGACGCGGCATGATGCAGTCGATGAGCCGCATGGGGACCAACATGCTCAGGGTGGAGCCCGCCGCAAAGAACACCCTGCAGGGCGGCTTCCTGAGTATCCAGGACGCCGAGGCGATCCGCGATGTCGGGCATGTGACGGAGGTCATTCCCCGCGTCTTCTCCTCCAAGATCCTCCGTTACCGGGACCGGGCGTATTCCTGCACCGTCGGCGCGGTGACGTCCAATTACGCCCGTGCCGAAAATCGCCTCGTTGTCCGCGGCAGTTTCTTCACCGAGGAGGATGACGATCGGCGCGCTCCCGTCGTGGTGCTCGGCATGAAGGCTTATCTGGAACTTTTTCCCGACAGGCAGGATCCCGTCGGGAAATACATCCTGGTGAACAACGCCCCCTTCATGGTCGTGGGCGTGGTGACCGTCCGCGGCGGCAGCGGCGATGGCCGCGACAGGGAGGACGACGTCGCCTTCATTCCCATCTCGACGGGGCAGGCAAGGATTTACAGGAGCCCCAAGATTTCGCAGATCGGCGTGCAGGTCGATGAATTCAGGAATGCGAACGTCGTCTCCGACGAGATCCGTTCACGGCTCAACCGGACCAGGCAGCAGGAGGATTTCAGAATCTTCAACCAAGCCGCCATGATCGAGGCGGCCAAGCATACGCAGGAGACATTCCGCTTCCTGCTTGGATCGGTGGCCTGCGTGTCGCTTGTCGTCGGGGGCATCGGCGTCATGAACATCATGCTCGTCAATATCGTGGAGAGGACCCGTGAAATCGGGGTCAGGATGGCCTGCGGCGCAAAAAGCCGAGACATCCAGCTTCAATTCCTGACCGAGGCGATCCTGGTCTGCCTGCTCGGAGGCGTGCTGGGGGTGGCGCTCGGCGTCCTTGTCTCCTCGGTGCTTGTGGTCGGTGATGCCAGGCCGGTGGTGACACCATGGCCGCTGCTGCTCTCCTTTGGCTCCGCCTTCCTGACCGGCGTTGTGTTCGGGTTCTGGCCGGCACGCAAGGCGTCCCGGCTTGATCCCGTGGTGGCCCTCAGTTCCGAATAAGGCGATGATCCGCACCGTGCCCGCAATGATCCGCATCCCGCCCCTTGCCATCGCGGTGCTGTTGGCCGGCTGCGCAACCCTCCGCAAGAAGCAACCGGACTCCCCGGTCGCCGTGCCGGAGCATTGGAAGGCAACCTCGGCGAAGTCGCCGATCGCCCCCTCCGGTTGGCTTTCCACGTTCCGAGATCGTGAGCTCGACTCGATCGTGGGAAGAGTGGTGGCGGAAAACTTCGATCTCAAGGCAGCGGCTGCGCGCCTGGATGCGGCGGTAGCGCAGTCAAGGATCGCGGCCTCCGATCTCTATCCCCAGCTTACGGGAACAGGTGGTGCCGCCGTGGATGACACCCCCCTCTACAACGCGAGGGGCATCAATTACCAGATTGATCCCGGAAACTGGAACTACACCGTCAACCTGCGCCTCCGATGGGAATTGGATGTCTGGGGACGGCTTCGCTCCCTTGCCAAGGCATCGAAAGCGGATGCCGCCGCAACGACTTTCGCCTACGAGGGGGCGCGTCTTTCATTGGCCGGCCAGGCTGCCAAGGCATGGTTCGCTCTGCTGGAAAGCCAACGCCAGGTCGAGATCGCGGAGGAGACCCTGAAAAGCCTGCGCAAGACCGCTCAGTTGGCCAAGGCCCGCTATGACAACGGTGCGGTTTCCGTCTTCGATGTCAGACTCAGCGGGGCTGACGAGACGACCGCCGAGGCGAATCTCGTTCAGCGCAGGCAGAATTTCGCGGAGGCGCGCCGGGCGCTCGAGACCCTGATGGGACGCTATCCTTCCGCGGAGATCTCTGCGCAGCGGTTCTCGCTCCCCAGGATCGTTGTCGAGGTTCCCGCCGGGATGCCCTCGGAGTTGCTGCTGAGGCGTCCCGACCTGAGGGCAGCCGACTGGAGGCTCTTTGCCTCCGAGAACAGGGTCTTTTCGGCCAAGGCGGAGCGGCTTCCCAGGTTGGCGCTCACCTCGTCGGCGGGAACTCCCTCCATCCTCCTGCAGAACATCACCGGTGATCAGAGTTTCTTTTACACGCTTGCCGCCGGCCTGACGCAACCGATTCTCGACGGCGGCAGGATCAGGGAAACCATCCGGTTGACGAAGGCCCAAAGGGAGGCGGAGGCAGCCGCCTATGCACAGCAGGTGCTCAATGCCTTCCGCGAAGTGGAAAACGCCCTTTCCAACGAGGTGACCCTCCGGTCACGGGAGCAACTGCAGGAGAAGGCATTGGGTGAACTCCGCGAGGCCTATCGGATCGCCAATATCCGTTACAAATCGGGACAGATCGACATTGTTTCGCTGCTTCAGGCACAGCGCAGCATGCTGGCCTCGGAAAGCCTGCTGGTGAGCACGCGACTCCAGCGCCTCAACAACCGCATCGATCTTTATCTCGCGCTTGGGGAGAGCTACGGCCCGCGCACGCCGGCCATGCGTTTCCGCGACGAGGCCGTGCTGCTTCCGTTACCCAAGGCGTGAAGAATCAAGGACTCGAGGGCTTGGCAGGTATTACGGGCGCTTCGGATTTCCGCTGCCCTAACAGCTTAACAGGCTAAAGACTAAACGCCTAAGATCAGAAAGGCATCCGCAGCGGATCCCTGAGGGAAAGCTCCCAGGCCAGAAGGACTTTTTTACGATCAATCCCCCAGCGATAGCCGGTCAGTTTACCCCGCGAGACGACGCGGTGGCACGGGATCAACACGGCGATTCCGTTCGAGCCCACGGCCCGCCCCACCGCCCTTGCGGCGGTGGGCCTGCCGATCGCCCTGGCGACCTCGCCATAGGTCATGGTGATGGAGGAAGCGCTCCGCCGCAGATGCTCCCAAACGCTGAGTTGGAAGGGTGTTCCGATCGCCATCACCCGGATGCTGTCCGGTTCTTCAAAGGCCCGCTGCGCCAACTTTCCGGCATCCCGTGAATATTGCAGTGAAGCGTCCGGCCACTCGCTTCGGAGTTGTGAAAGAACCGCGTCACGATCATCGGAAAAACGAAGAGCCAGAATCCGCGAGTCCGATGCGAGGACCGTCAATTCACCGAAGGGGCTGTCAGCCATTCCGTAATCGAGGCGGCCGCCCCTCCTGAGGGAGCGGACTCTGGCATCATTGGGAGAAAGCCAGAGGTCCATGGGGCCCGATTATCGGCTATCGTGCCGGAGCGACCTTGACCAATACCTCGTTGCGCCGCAGGAACCACGGTGTCCAGGGGGGATTGTAGTAGGCGAAGAGGGGGGTGCCGGTAACGTGAAGATGCCTTGAGGTTGCCCAGGCGAGGAGTTTTTTGGCCGCCGCTTCACTGGGGGCCGGTTTGCCGGACCCGGAGAACCTGTAGGCGGCATAGGTTGCGGAGGGAACCGTGCTGACGGTCACGTCGGGGCTGGAGGGGGCGGGTGCACCGCGCTCGGCGACAACTCGGGGGACGACGAAGCTCATGGTGCCCGATTCCGATCCCGTCATGAGCACCGGGGTGGTCATCGAGATCTTTTCGGAGCGATCGTTCTTTCCCGAGATGAACCGGAAGAGTTTCATGAAGGAACCATCCTCCCCGCGTCTGCTCATCGGTGTGGAGACAAGGGTGAGGGAGGGGTACTCACGGATCTCGAAGGCCCCCTCCGAATTGATGACCCGGTAGTCGGGCGTTTCGTATTTGGCCTTGGCGCAGGCAGGTAGGATTGCTGCAAGCAGGGCGGTCACAAAGGCGTTTCTAAAACGGGTGATGGTGGCTCGGGACACGGCTTCACTTGAAGCCAAGGGATTCTGCCCGTCAAAGAAGAAAAAAAGTGCAGCCATGAGGAGTCGAACCTCAAACCTTCTGATCCGTAGTCAGATGCTCTATCCAATTGAGCTATGGCTGCTTGAAGGGCTGGAAATACCAACACATCTTCCACCGTAGGTCAAACCGGAATCGGGGATTTCTTCCCCGATTCCGGTGTTTCGTTCCTCTCAGAGCTGTCCTTGGGTGATGGCAGTGAAGTCCGTTCCGAGGTTTTGTTCGAGAGTCGAGATTGCACGTTCAAGCACTGAGTAGATCTTTGTCCGGTCGGAGGCATTGCCCAGGTCGAGCACGGTTGTCGATGAGAGGCCCTCGCCGGTCAAAGCTGACTGGTAGGCTGTGTGGGTGGGGGCAGCGGGTATCGTGACATACGCGCCGGAGGCATTCACATAGCCGAGCTTCTGGAAAATGCTCGAGAAGAGCGTGCCCAGGGACCCCATGTTCACCGCAATGTGGTTGGAGGATGTTGTGGTGACCGAGAGGTTCGTCGTGCTGGGGGTGGGTATGTTGTAGAGTTGATTGAGATAGCCGCGCA